>Ga0138272_1183057_pt1 | contig 30340 bp, 34 predicted proteins | sample C_130709_E_mt_FD_106911 | JGI IMG/M metagenome (GOLD analysis project Ga0138272, IMG submission 106911) | Freshwater microbial communities from Lake Croche, Canada - C_130709_E_mt (Metagenome Metatranscriptome) | ecosystem: Environmental > Aquatic > Freshwater > Lake | place: Canada: Quebec...
CTGTTCTATTAGAATAAAAATGTTTAGCGAATTTTTTTACGGGGTAGTTGATTTAACGAAAAATAACACGGTTAATGTGCGTGTCTCAGTACCTAAATTTTTGTATATGGTTAAATTCCTTCGGTTATCGGAATTTACACAAGCAAAAATGTTAGTCGACTTAACTGCAGTACATTATTTAGGGAAGGGATTTGTGATGGTTTATCATTTTTTGAGTATTAGTAATAATGTAAGGTTTTGTGTAGAAGTATTATTGTCAGAAAAAGATGCGTTGCGTATGTCAACATTGAGTGCATTGTTTCCGAATGCTGTATGGTACGAACGGGAATGCTATGATATGTTTGGTGTTCTATTTGAGGGTTGTACGGATATGCGGCGTATTTTAACAGACTATGGTTTTGAGGGGTATCCTTTAAGAAAAGACTTTCCATGCTCGGGATATTTGGAAATGTCGTATGTTGAATCGCAAAAGCGTGTAATGGCATCGCCGATTTCATTAGCGCAAAGTTACAGAGCGTTTGATTTTCAAAGTCCGCATAAATAAAAAATGTCAATCACGTTTTTTTCGTTATTAAATTTATTGCTTTTTTGTATAGGGGTGTTTGGGATAGTGTTTAACTATAATAATTTATTATCGATTTTATTGTCGATGGAGTTAATGTTACTTTCAATTAACCTACAGTTAATTTTTGTATCGTTAGTGATTGATGATATAGTGGGTCAAGTATTAGCGTTATTGATTCTGACAATAGCGGCTGCTGAAGCGGCGATTGGTTTAGCAGTGGTTGTTATTTTTTATAGATTACGTGGAAGCGTATTGGTAGAGAATATAAATTTGATGCAAGGCTAATTTTTTCTATTTTTAACAAAATTAAAATTAAATGTATTTATTAATAATTTTTTTGCCGTTATTATCGACGATTGTTAGTTGCCTTTTAGGGCGTTGGGTAGGTGCAGTGAGGGTTTGGGTGTTTTCAACGTCGTGTTTATTTATAGCGTTTGTATTATCATGTGTAGCGTTTTATGAGATAGGGTTAAGTGCAACGGTTTGTACGGTAGAAATAGGGACATGGTTTGATATTGGGTTGTTCTTTGTACCATGGGGGTTTTTATTTGATTCACTTACGGTATCGATGCTGATAGTAGTAACGTCAGTGTCATCATTGGTGCATTTTTATAGTGGGTCTTATATGGCGGGGGATCCACATTTAAGTCGTTTTATGGGATATTTATCGCTATTTACGTTTTTCATGCTAATGCTTGTAACAGGGGACAATTTTTTACAGTTGTTCCTCGGGTGGGAAGGTGTAGGTTTAGCTTCTTATTTACTGATTAATTTTTGGTTCACAAGAATTCAGGCGAATAAAGCAGCGATAAAGGCAATGATGCTAAACAGGGTTGGTGATATTGGGTTAACATTTGGTATTGCGTTAATCTTTTTAGTGTTCAAAACGATGAAGTATGGGGTAATTTTTTCGATATGCCATGAGTATGCTAGTAGTTCGTTTACGTTTAGTGTATTAGGCAGCGAATTTCATTTAATAAATGCGATTTGCTTTTTTTTGTTTATAGGTGCGGTAGGTAAATCAGCACAATTAGGGTTGCATGTATGGTTACCAGATGCAATGGAGGGTCCGACACCAGTTTCGGCGTTAATTCATGCGGCGACAATGGTAACGGCGGGTGTATTCTTGTTAGTCCGTTGTTCACCTTTAATAGAGGTAGCAACAATGGAGTTGCGCGAGATAATAATAACGGTTGGAGCGTTAACAGCATTTTTTGCTGCGACAACAGGTATGCTACAGCATGATATGAAGAAAGTGATTGCGTATTCGACGTGTTCTCAGTTAGGTTACATGGTATTTGCATGTGGCTTATCATGTTATTCCGCGGGTATGTTTCATTTAATAAACCATGCGTTTTTTAAAGCATTATTGTTTTTAAGTGCTGGCTCGGTAATTCATGCATTAAGTGACGAGCAAGATATGAGAAAAATGGGTGGTTTAGTAAGAATGGTACCAATGACGTATACAATGATTGTAATAGGGTCATTGGCGTTAATGGGATTTCCGTTTTTAACAGGATTTTATTCAAAAGACTTAATTTTAGAATTAGCGTTTGGGTCTTATTCGAGTTTTGGGCATTTTGCGTTTTGGTTAGGTACGTTAGCTGCTTTTTTTACAGCATTTTATTCATTTCGTTTAATATACCTAGTGTTTATTGGGCCAATTAATGGAGAGCTAACGACTTATCGGCATGTACACGATGCACCTCTTATATTAGCATTTCCACTATTAGTATTAGGTGTAGCAAGTATTTTTGCGGGTTATTTAGGCCGTGATTTGTTTGTAGGTTTAGGTACGACATTTTGGGGGAATGCGATATTTACATTACCAGAGCATTTGAAAGCGATTGATGCAGAATTTGTGCTGGTTAATTTCAAATTAATACCTTTTGTGTTTAGTATGTGTGGTGCCAGTTTAGCAATGGTGATATACCACTTTTTCCCAGCTGTTATCTTTCAGTTTAAAAAAACACCGTTTGCGCGAGATATTTTTTATTTTTTGAATCGAAAGTGGTTTTTTGATCGTGTTTATAATGAGTGGTTAGCCCAACCAGCGTTGTGGGTGGGTTATACAGTGACTTTCAAGACATTAGACAAAGGTGGGTTAGAGTTTTTTGGTCCAGCGGGTCTAGCTGGGTTAGGTACTGAGCTAGCTCATAAGTTTGGTCGATTTCAAACGGGCTTTTTATTTCACTATGCGTTTGTCATCTTATTAAGCACCTTAAGCTTTGCATTTTTGCTATTATTCCACAGTTTATCGTTTCAGTTAACTTTAGTTGTTATTGTGTCGTTGTTTTTTCTTAAAGAAAACGAAAAAGAAAAAGGAAAATGATTAATACATTATTATTATTATTAATTATTAGCCCATTAGTGGCGATCGTATCAGTTTATCTACCAAATCTTTATCCTTCTTTAAAGGAAAGAGAGCCTTCGAATAGTTCTTTCTATTGGAGCATTGCTTTAATAAGTAGCTCGTTTATTTTTTTCTTGTCTTCGGTAATATGGTTATCCTATAACCATCATACAGTCTATTTTCAAGGTTTGCAAGTTTTTGAATGGGACACATTTGGCGGGATCAGTTTAGTTTTTGGGATTGACGGTATTTCAATTCTGCTAGTTCAGCTAACAACGTTTTTAATTCCAATCTGTTTTCTTGCGAGTATGGCATCAATTAAAACGAGAGTTCAAGATTATATCGCTTTATTTTTCTTGATTGAGTTTTTGTGTATTTGTAGTTTCTGTTTTTTTGATTTGTTATTGTTTTATGTGTTTTTTGAAGCAGTGTTAATACCTATGTTTGTGATAATAGGTATTTGGGGGTCGCGTGAGCGTAAGGTACGCGCTGCTTACCAATTTTTTTTATACACTTTATTAGGATCGGTGTTCATGCTATTTGCGATTTTACTAATTTGGTCAGAAACAGGTACAACGAATTACTTTGTGCTGTTGTCAACTAGCTTTAGTGAGGAGTTGCAGCTGTGGTTGTGGTTAGCTTTTTTCTGTGCTTTTGCCGTGAAAGTTCCAATGGTCCCATTCCATTTATGGTTACCAGAGGCGCACGTTGAAGCGCCAACAGCGGGTAGTGTTTTATTAGCAGGTATTTTATTAAAGCTAGGTACGTATGGTTTCATGCGTTATTCATTAGCTTTATTACCTATTGCTTCACTATTTTATATGCCGTTCGTATTTGTTATTTGTGCGATAGGTGTATTATATGCATCGTTAACCACAATAAGACAAGTTGATCTTAAAAAAATCATTGCTTATTCGTCGGTGGCTCACATGGGTGTAGTGATGTTGGGGTTATTTGCTTTAACGCCGCAAGGATTACAAGGTAGCCTCATTTTAATGCTGGGTCACGGCATTGTTTCAGGGGCCTTGTTCCTTTGTATTGGTGTGTTATATGATAGATATCACACACGTGTATTAAAATATTATGGGGGTTTAGTCCAAGTAATGCCTATTTTTGCCTCACTATTTATCTTTTTTACTTTAGCTAATATTGGGTTTCCTGGGTTAAGTAATTTTGTAGGTGAAATGCTTTGCTTTATTGCGATTTTTGAACGCAATTTTTTTGTAGCGTTTTTAGCGGTTGGTGGTACGTTATTTGGGGTAGGGTATTCAATGTGGTTGGCGAATAGACTGTTGTTTGGTCCGTTACGAGTGGTATCCGCTGCGTACCATGATTTAACGTTGGTTGATTTGGTGATTTTTACTCCGTTTGTTTTCTTGACACTATTAATGGGTATTTACCCGAAATTATTCCTAGACACGTCTTATGTCTCGGTGTTAGGGATTATGAGTATTTATCTGTGATCTTTTTCTGTCCTTTCTTATCCGAAGTGATATAAAACAACTTCACCGTTTAATTTAGTGCAAGTGTATGTTTTTTAATAATAACATTGAAACGGTTTAATTAGTGGTACTGTCGAGAATAACTCAATTTCAGTTTTAAATTTTAATGAATTTTTTAATAAATCTTCCTATTTTTCAAAGTATTTTTTTAATTTTGCCAGAAGTGATTTTTATAGTCTTTATAATTAGTCTTGTTGTATATGGGCTAATAACACCTATGATAGCGAAAGCAGGTGATATAACAGAAAACTACAGTGTTTATTTTTCATGGATAGTTATTCTATGCGTAGGAGCTTTTTTGATACTAACTATTTCAAATTTAACGGTTGGTTTTGAAGGGTATCTTTTCTCCGACCAATATGTTACAAATAACTCATTAACTGTCTGGAAAATATTACTAGCTGTTAGTTTTATTTCAGTTTTAGTTTTATCTTTAGAGTATCAGAAATATGATAATCTAGCGATATTTGAATATTCATTGTTATTTTTAATTGCATTTTTGGCAATGTTATTGCTGATTTGCTCCAATAGCTTTATCAGCTTCTATTTAGCATTAGAGGCTCAAAGTCTTACATTATATGTATTAGCGGGTTTTTCCCGTAAAAGCGAATTGTCAACAGAAAGTGCTATTAAATATTTTATACTTGGTGTTTTAGCTTCAGGTATTTTGTTGTTGGGTATTACGTTTATTTATATGGCATTTGGTACGTTAAATTTTGTGGATTTAGAAACGCTGTATGCAACACCTGGACTTACAAATTCATTGAGTGAGCTGGGGGTTGTAATGGTCACTATAGCACTTATGTTTAAGTTAGCAGCAGCGCCTTTCCACGTTTGGTCACCTGATGTTTACGAAGGAGCGCCAATGCCTTCAACTATTTTTTTCGCTACTGTAGTTAAATTGACTTCAATTATAATTACTTCACGTTTATTATTTGACGTGTTTGCGTTTTCAAATGCCTGGTATCCTGTTGTTGGTGCTTGTGCGTTCTTTTCGTTTATATTTGGTGCTTTCGGTACATTGCAGCAAACTAAAGTAAAGCGTTTTGTAGCTTATAGTGGTATTACTAATATAGGTTTTTTTTTACTATGTTTCGTTTGTGTAAAAGAGGTTGGATTAAATAGTTTATTTATTTATTCAATTATTTATTTTGTGACAGTGTTTGGGTTTATAGGGGTTGTGGTATCTTTATTGGATTCACGGGGATCTAGTATTTCACCAAGTGCTAGATTAATTCATTTATTGGATTTTTCACTGTTACTTAAAAAAAATACACAACTAGGAATAGCAGCAATTTTATTTTTATTTTCAATGGCTGGTATTCCTCCTGTGGCTGGTTTTTTTGCTAAGTTATACGTCCTTTTTGCAGTAATCAATAACAATGGTTATTTTTTAGCGATGTTTGCTTTATTAGCAAGTGTACTAAGTTCGTATTATTATATTCGCATCATTAAAATCGTAAGCTTTTCGTTTAGTTCTATCATATCTTGGCGATCGTTCAAAACGCCAAGTCGTGAAATTTCTATATTAATTAGTTTATGTTTGTTATTTATATGTGTTTACGGTTTCTATCCAGATATTTTATCTGGATTTTTGTTTGGGGTTTCGAACACTTATTAGTAGCTTTACCAGTTTAACTCTTCTATTCGTTTCAATCTTTTTGATGTTAGAGTCTAATTTATTAAGCTTATTAAAGGATCACCATAAAAGAGTTTTATAGGGCAGACAACGCTTAAATTTAAGTAAAAAGTTGTAATTTAATGACATTTTTGTTGACAGTATATAAGAAAGGTGTCGTTTTTTAAAATGTTAAAATTACTTTGCAGCTATTACAGATAATAATACTGGTTTATCTTTTGTATCATGTTTGTTAGGATTAATAATGGAAATAAATAAGTTAGAGCCTTTCTGAAGATAAGTAGACTTTATATTATACGTTATAGACTTCGTGTAATTTTGTATATTTAAAATGCCACAATTTGATTCATTAACATTTATTTCGCAGCTATTTTGGCTGACAATATCGTTTTGTTTATTATATCAATTAGTATTACAATTATTCTTGCCACGTTTAAGTATTATATTTAAAGTGCGCCGAATTGTTTTGCAGAATGTTTTTGGTTCGGGCAATAGTTTAATCGTAGTTTTTGCGCAGGCGTATTTTAATGGGACTGGGGTGTTTAATTTATTATTATCTCAGTTACAAAACCAAGTTAATGGTAGCAGCTTTACTTCGACTGCAACGACTCTTGTTAGTCAAAAAGCGTCGTCAACTTCTACTTTTATTAGTTATTACTTAGGGTTTTTATTAACATCAACAAAATAGAAAATGAATATCAGTGCTGAAAATAAACCATTGTTATTAGCGTTTAGTGCTATCGTTTCTTTATTAATTCTAGTAGTCATTTCTGGAACTGGTATTATTGTGCCGAATGAAGAAGTTTTAATTCTTGCTTGTTTTATTGGGTTTGTGCGTTTAGCCTACCTAAATATTTCAGGGTTTGTTGCAAATGAATTTAATAATTATAGTGATTCAATATACGCTGTTAATGCGCTAGCTTTTAATAATGTTAAAGGATCTTTAGTAGTTTTAATTCAATGCTTTGATTTTTTAGACTCATTATTGTCAGAAATTTCTGTTTTAGCAGATAATATCTCGCTTTATGTGGAGTTTGTTTTAGAGAGAAAAGTTTTAGTTGATCTTTTCTTTAAAGTTGAAGATAATCTTCTATTAATTTTAAGACAAAGTTCTGAGATTACTAAAAATCATCAGCATCAAATTTTATTACGTTTGGCTAACGAAATTTGTTAGTTTTTGTTTAAAGGTTTTAATGTAATAATTAAGTGGCGGACGTAGCTCAGTTGGTAGAGCGTTAGGTTGTGGTTCTAAAGGTTTTCGCGGGTTCAAGCCCCGCCGTTCGCCCAGAATAAGTTTAATTGGGGGTTTAGCTCAATGGCTAGAGCGTCTGCTTTGCAAGCAGTAGGTTATTGGTTCGAGTCCAATAACCTCCAGAGTAGTATTTCACTTCATTTTACATGAGACATCGAAGTTCAAGATTTTTTTATTCAAATTTTTTAGTCAATTTTGAAACTAAACAGTATTTGCGCGAGCGCTACGGTCTTTATCGTATAAAACAATTATTAAGCTTATTTCAGCGTAATAAGAAATATACACCCTCTAGCGTGCTTAATCGATTAGAAATGAGATTAGGCACAGTTTTAGTCTCGATCGGTTTTGTTCCGACGAGTTTAGCTGCACGTCAGCTTGTTAGTCATGGTTTCGTTTTAGTTAACAATAAGCAAATTAGGTCGTTCAATTATCAAATTTCGCTTGGAGACATAATATCTATACCCTCAATTCAGGGTCGTTTAACTGTATCTACATATATTCGAAATAAAATTTCTGATTTACTACGAATCCGTACGCAATCTCGAATGCGTTCACGTAAATTATTTAAAATTTTTGGTAGTAAATCGTTAGAGCCTATTGGACAGTCAACGTTTAAACTGGGTAATTTAATGATTAAAAAAACTGGATTAAAGTTTGGTTTGCGGTTTTTTAGAAGACAAGTGCACGTTAATCCCGTTATGGTTTTTGGCAATAAAATTTCTGTGGTGGCTAAACGGCCGAGAGAAGGGTTTCATATGTTAAAATTGCGTTATGTGACTCCGAAATGCTTTGTGCGTAATCGATATCGTTTTAAAAAACGTTCGCAAACGTTTAAATACAAGGTCTTTACACGTACAAATCCTGACAAAGTAACGGCTTTAAAAAAGAATTTAGTGCTTACTGACTGGTTTAAAAAAAACTTGGGAGCTAAACCACCAGCAGATCTTACTTTCGTGAGTTTTTTTAAGCGTTTATTTTCAAATTATGTTCACCAAGGGTCTTTTAATAGTGAGACTAAGTTAAACGTGTGTGTTTGGCGTGAGATGATGGTTCAAACTCGTAAATTTCAGTTTCATTTTTATCGTTCTCGTGATGTTTTGCAGTGTTTTTTATTTTTAGGTTCTTTAGGCAGTATTTGCTCATTTGATACTTCAGCTGTAGGGGTGGTTTGTGTACCTGACTCTTCTGTTGAGTCGTCCAAAGAGGAACCTGTAAGAGGTTTTTTTGGGATGTTTAGGTTATTTGTTCGCAACAGTATTCAACCTAAGCTAATTCCCCGCAAAGACTTTATTTCTACAATGTTGGCACAAGTTTCTTTAATTGATCATAAATCTGTTGTCCCACGAAATAGGTTTTTGAGAAATCAGCGGTCGTCGTATGGTTTTAAAAATTGTCCGAAATCTAGTAACGGTGCGGTTTCGAAAAAATTAGTTAGAGCATTTGTTGGTCGCGTTATGAAACGTTTTGTTTGGAGAGTTCCGCGTATTTTAAAATTACTAGAAGATACTATTGAGGAACAGCCTGATAAACGGCCCAAGAGATGGCGTACTTTATTATCTGCACATCTTAACAAGGAGCCGTTGCTTTTAAAACAGTTAACGAAATTATTAGCACAAAACCCTACTCCAAGTCAATGGCAAAACGCTTTATATGCTAATTTAAAAAGAATTCCTCGTCTTTTAAAGCTTTTTGAAAGCACGAGCAAACAACAGCCTGAAGAATTCGCAAATGCATTAAAGGCTCATTTAAAGGATAAAAGTAATTTGAAATATTTTGTCGTTCGTATACCACCTTACAGAAAAGCAAGAATTAAAGTTGCCAATTTAAAAATTAGAAAACGTTTTATTTTTAAGCCTTATAAGCAAAAACAACGTTTTAATCAGAAGGGCAAAGGGCTGAATAATAGGTGGTTGAATCAGAATGATAAAGGGTCGAATAAGAGATGGTCGAATCAGAATGTTAAAGGGCCGAATAATAAGTGGTCGAACCAGAATGGCAAAAGATTTAACTCTAAATCTTTTTCAAGCATCAGTAATCAAGGTAATTTATCAAAGCGTTCCAAAGGTCGTTGGAATGTAAATCAGAAAAATCAAAGTTTTAATAGAAAACCGTTTCGTATGTTTAATCGCATCAAATGTGAGTTTTTCATTAAAAGATACGTTACAATGCAGTTACCCCCAGTTTATTTTGAGGTTGATGCACTAAACTTATCTGTCATGGTAATAAAAAAACCGTTAGTTAATAAATGGTTTTTCACTTTTCCTCAAAAACTACCTTTAAGAGGTTTACACTCTGTAATAAAGTCTAAAGTTTAATATGATCAAAGGTTTAGCGATTTTAATTATTTTTTTTTTGTGTAGTTTAGGGTTAGCTTTTGTAATTTTTAGTTTGTCTTTTATTGTAGCCACACAACGTCCTTCCGTCGAGAAGCTATCATCTTACGAGTGTGGATTTGATCCATTCGACGACGCGCGAACGGTCTTTGATGTGCGTTTTTATCTTGTTGCTATTTTATTTATTGTGTTTGATTTAGAGATAATTTATCTTTTTCCATGGTGTAGTTCAATTGGGTTGATAGGATATTTTGGTTTTTGGGTGATGATGATTTTCTTAATTGTGTTAACAGTAGGATTTGTTTATGAGTGGGTTAAAGGGGCGCTTGATTGGGAATAATTTGAATTTTTTATTATCTGAGTTGTACCGAAATAATGCACACCTCGGTGATTTTACAACGACATGGAATAAAGATTTAGTACTTTTTATTTATGGTCTACATAATTATCATTGTATTTTTGACTTGCGTTTAACTGCCTTATATCTAAGGCGTATGTTAAACGTGTTGAGTAAATTAGGATCATATGGAGTGTGTGCGATTTTTGTTAGCTCTAATGCTAAGTTGATCTCCGAAAATACGGTAATGCGCTTGCCTAAACACAGCCTTTGTCAGATTCAATACGCTTGTGGGTTGTGGATACCAGGCAGTTTGACGAATTGGTTTTATCCTCAGATTAAACAGCCTGCTGCTTTAAAAATGACTGATAGCGCGTTTAACGTGCCTTCAGTTGCCTTTTTTTTTGATACTGGATCTTATAATTTTGCGATAAAAGAGGCAGTTAAACTAGATTTAATTACTATGGCTTGTGTTGATAGTGACTTTAACCTTCCTATTAGTAGTCTCAACTACTTTATGCCAGTTAATGATGATTCATCTGGAACTAGTACGTTTATTTTAAATTTATGTCTTTCAGCGTTGATTAAAGGTGAGCGCAATTTATTTAAAGCGTTTTTAGTATCACGAAAAAAACTTACTCGTAAAGATGACGTAAATTTTCAGCATTTTAGCTTGAAAGTGGCCCGTGATTTAAGAAAAAAAACAATTACTGATCTTCAGATTCACCAAAGCGAGGTAGCAAGAAAAAAGCGTAACCGTAAGCTAAATCGGTTAAATCGATAGTTATTTGTTATATATATTGTTGAGTAGATGGTCGAGCGGTTTATGGCGACGGCCTGTAAAGCCGTTAGGATTTCCTACCCCTGGTTCGAATCCAGGTCTACTCAAAAAATGGGTTGAGAAAAGTTGGCTGAGTTGGTCTAAAGCACTTCCTTGCTAAGGAAGCAGCTGCTCATGTGGCTCACTAGTTCGAATCTAGTACTTTTCTGCGACTGGCATTAAATATTGAAATGAGTTTTTATGAACAAAACGAAATACACACATATTTCTACAAATATATATATTAATCGGAAGGTCACATAGTGGTTAGTGTGTCTGCTTTGGGTGCAGAACGTCATAGGTTCGAATCCTATCCTTCCGACATTTTATTCTAACTAAAGATGAATCAGATAAATATGGTTGAGATAAAAATTAATGAGAAAGTGGTTAAAGTTTCTAACAACCTTACAATTTTGCAAGCTTGTGAAACAGCAGGCGTTATAGTTCCTCGATTTTGTTATCATAATGACTTATCGATTGCGGGTAATTGTCGTATGTGTCTAGTAGCCATATCAGGCTCACCGAAATTAGTGGCTTCATGCATGATGCCGATTTCTAATGGTATGCATGTGTTAACTGATTCGACTAAGGTTAGACAGGCGCAGCAAGGGGTAATGGAACATCTTTTGACGAATCACCCTTTAGATTGCCCAATCTGTGATCAAGGTGGAGAATGTGACCTTCAGGATCAGGCGCAATTTTTCGGCAGTAGTCATGGTCGTTTTACTGGTAATAAACGTGCAGTTGAGGACAAAAATGTTGGTCCTTTAATCAAAACTGTTATGACTCGTTGTATTCATTGTACGAGGTGTATACGATTTGCTACTGAGATCGCAGGTCTTTCATCGTTGGGTACAATGGGTAGAGGAAGGGGTACAGAGGTCGGATCATACGTAGAGAGACTGTTTCAAAGTGAATTATCAGGTAATGTAATTGATTTATGTCCTGTTGGTGCGTTAACTGCCAAGCCACAAGCATTTTACTCACGATCTTGGGAAGCCGAAAAAGTAGAAGTTGTCGATCCGTTTGATGGTTTAGGCTCAATTTTAAACATTACCATGCGCGGATTTGATATCTTACGGATATTACCTTCTAAAAAAGGTATTAAAGGTAATTGGATTTCTGATAAGGCACGGTTTGCTTATGATGGTTTAGCTTTTCAGCGTTTAACAGAGAATCTAATTCGAGTCACAGATAAATTCTCTGTTTGTAATTGGTTAAGCGATGCTTATCGTACTGATATTAAACAAACAATAACGTCCGCTTTTTTAGTAGGTGGTTTATTGGGTATTGAAGAAACACAGCGAATTTTCAATACATTTTTAAAAGTTGGCGGAGCTTTCTTTTCAGTCAATAATATTTTTGCCTCATATAATGTGGATCAACGAAGTAATTTTTTAACGAATGTATCTGATTTAAATTGTGATTTGTACGATTGCGTGCTTAATCTTAATTTTAATCCTAAAAATGAAGCAGCAGTTTTTTTAGGCCGTTTAAGACAACGTATGACAGCAGGCAAATTAGATATTTATGAAATCAATGGATTTTCATACGATACCGCTTTTTGCTCAGCAGGTACTGGGTCTGATACCATGCTTGCTTTGTTTGAAGGGCGTCATGCTTTTGCTAAAACTTTAATCACATATAAAAATATATTATTGTTAAAAGGATCTGCATTAAATAGTCGTGTTGATTCTGGAAGTGTTGCATGTCTGTTAGAGCAGTTTGGTTCATTATTTTTTGGTGTACCAAATAAAGCTTATACGTTCTTACAAAGTAATGCTATGCTTTGTATCAATACTTTTCATCACTCAGCGAATGAGGCCTTTAGATTAGATTTAGGTTTAATTTGTAAAAATTTTCATTTAAAACTAAGTCATTCCTCTTCTAATTTACTTTTTCAGTTTGATAATGCAAATTTTCCTGCGCTACTAGACAGATCTAAAGCATTTGTATTCTATTTTGGGTCACACTTTGACGTTGGTGCAAAATTTGCGAGTGGAGTGTTTTTTGATGTAGGAGTTTTCGAGCGATCAGGGTCATTTATGAATACGCAAGGACTTGTTTTTGGCAATATAAAAATAATAAAAGAGAAAGCTCAGCTTTCTGCAGTGTAAAGGCAAATTTAAATAAATAGACAATGATTAACATTATTTTAATTACAGTTTTGTCAGTTTTGCAAGTCTTACTTTTGATTATTCCGTTGTTAATTGCAGTGGCATATTTTACGTTAGCAGAACGTAAAATTATGGCATCAATGCAGCAGCGTAGAGGTCCAAATGTGGTGGGTTTTTTTGGGTTATTGCAGCCACTGGCTGATGGCTTAAAATTGTTGGTGAAAGAAACAGTCTTACCTAGTTCAGCGAACACAATACTGTTTATTTTGGCTCCAATCATTACATTTCAGATATCATTAATGTCATGGGTGGTAGTTCCATTTAATTTCGGTATGGTTTTTTCAGATTTAGATATTGGGGTGTTATATATATTAGGCGTTTCGTCTTTAGGTGTGTATGGTATTATTACTTCTGGTTGGGCAAGTAATTCAAAATATGCGTTTTTGGGGGCTTTGCGCTCTGCGGGTCAAATGATCTCGTATGAGGTCTCAATTGGTATTATAATTTTAGCCTCGTTAGTTTTAGCGGGCTCTTTACGTCTGTCAGATGTTGTTTTAGCGCAAACAGGGTGTTGGTTTGTATTGCCTTTATTGCCTGCTGCGATAATGTTTATGATTTCTGCGTTAGCTGAGACTAATCGTGCACCTTTTGACTTGCCAGAAGCAGAGGGCGAATTAGTTGCAGGTTATAACGTCGAATACGGTGCAATGGGTTTTGCACTGTTTTTTTTAGCTGAGTACTCGTCAATGATATTGATTAGTACTTTTACTGTAGTATTGTTTTTTGGGGGTTGGCTGTATCCTACAAGTTTTTTTGTATTCAACTTTTTACCAGGGTATGTGTGGACTGGAATAAAAGTCGCTACAATGGCTTTTTTATTTGTGTGGGTACGGAGTGTATTACCAAGATATCGTTATGATCAATTGATGTATCTTGGCTGGAAAAGTTTTTTACCAGTATCCTTAGGATTTTTGATTTTAGTAATCGGCTTTATTTTTACAGTAGATAGCTTTATAGCTGTTACTGAATTGTAAAATTTCCATACGTATAAACACGATAAACTAAGAAAAAAGCCATCCATTGTGATAACACTAAAGGGACTTTAACGTAATGGGAAATAGTAATAAATTTATGTTTGTAGTTTTAATTTAAAAAAATATCATGAGTTTTCCAAGTGAATTAAGCACAGTTTTAGAGGAGAAAATTTCAACTTATTATAATGATTTGAATATAGAAGAAGTAGGAACGGTTCTTTCTATTGCAGACGGTGTGGCTCGTGTTTACGGGTTACAGAACGTGCAAGCAGGTGAGATGGTTGAGTTCTCAGCCGGTGTTAAAGGTATGGCATTAAACTTAGAAAATGATAACGTTGGTATCGTTGTGTTTGGTAACGATCGATTGATTTTAGAAGGAGACATCGTAAGACGAACAAACGCGATCGTTGATGTGCCAGTTGGGAAAGAGTTATTAGGGCGTGTGGTAGATGGTTTAGGAGTTGCGATTGACGGAAAAGGTGAAATTAACGCGAAGTTAAAGCGTCGTGTTGAGTTAAAAGCTCCAGGTATTATTCCGCGAAAATCAGTTCACGAGCCAGTACAGACAGGTTTAAAGTGTGTTGATGCTTTAGTTCCAATCGGTAGAGGTCAACGTGAGTTGATTATTGGTGATCGCCAAACTGGTAAAACAGCGATTGCTTTAGATGCTTTCTTGAATCAACGTGTTTTACACGAGGGTAAAATTGAAGCTAAAAAGTTATTTTGTATTTATGTGGCGGTTGGTCAGAAACGGTCAACAGTAGCACAGTTTACAAAAACACTTGAAGATAATAACGCATTATCCTACAGTATCATTGTCGCTGCCACTGCTAGTGATGCAGCACCTCTTCAATTCCTTGCGCCTTACACAGGTTGTACAATGGGAGAGTTTTTCCGAGACAATGGAATGCATGCTCTAATTGTTTATGATGATTTATCTAAACAAGCAGTAGCATACCGTCAGATGTCACTTTTACTTCGACGCCCTCCTGGACGTGAGGCTTATCCAGGTGATGTGTTTTATATTCACTCACGTCTTTTAGAGCGTGCTGCTAAAATGTCAGATAAATTAGGGGCTGGTTCGTTAACTGCTTTGCCTGTGATTGAAACGCAAGCTGGTGATTTATCTGCTTACGTGCCTACTAACGTAATTTCCATCACTGATGGTCAGATTTTCTTAGAAACAGAGCTATTCAATTCGAATATCCGCCCTGCAATTAGTGTGGGTTTATCTGTATCTCGAGTTGGTTCAGCTGCTCAAATCAAAGCGCTTAAACAAGTAGCTGGTAAACTAAAGCTAGAATTAGCGCAGTACCGTGAAGTTGCTGCTTTCGCGCAATTTGGTTCTGATCTTGACGCTTCGACGCGTTACTTATTAGCGCGAGGTGCCTTGTTAACAGAATTATTAAAGCAACCACAGTTCAAACCATTGCCAGTTGAAGAACAAGTTTTTGTAATTTTTGGTGGTGTTCGTGGATTTTATACAGACATTCCAATAGCTAAAATTTCAGCTTATCAAGAGTTTGCTTTAGCTACGATTAAAAAAACACAAGCAGATTTATTGGGAAGTATTAAAGAGAAAGAAGCGTTAGATAAAGCGATGGAGGATAGATTGTCTGCTTTCTTCAAAGACAACGTCAAAGCGTTTTTAGCTTCAAACTAGATTAAAAAATGCGGGTTGCAAATTCGTTAGTTAATTACAGAACATCCTCTACGGATGTTGCGAAGAAGTTAGAAGAGGTGGGAGTAATGGGTTAATTAGGTAGATGCGATGTGTAAAATTAAAAAAAATAAATTAGAATTATTATGAACGCTTTTGCAACACGTTGGTTATTTTCAACTAACCATAAAGACATAGGTACTTTATATATGATCTTTGGGTTTTTCTCTGGTATGATTGGTACTACATTATCGATAATGCTAAGAATGGAGCTAGCTGCTCCTGGTACTCAGATTTTAGCAGGAAATTATCAAGTTTATAACGTGATAGTGACTGCTCACGCGCTGATTATGATATTCTTTTTGGTGATGCCTACGACTGTAGGCGGTTTTGGGAACTGGTTTGTTCCTATAATGATTGCTGCACCTGATATGGCTTTTCCAAGAATGAACAATATGTCATTCTGGATGTTACCTCCTGCTTTATTTTTATTATTAAGTTCTTCATTCACTGAAGGCGGCGCAGGTACAGGGTGGACAATTTATCCACCTTTAAGTAGTATTGTTGGTCACCCTGGGGCAAATGTAGATTGTGCAATCTTTAGTTTACATATTGCAGGTATTTCAAGTATACTAGGAGCGATTAATTTTATTACGACAATTGTTAATATGCGTGCACCTGGTATGTTTTGGCACAGATTGCCACTTTTCGTATGGTCGATTTTCATTACAGCAATTTTATTACTGTTATCATTACCTGTTTTAGCAGGTGGAATTACTATGCTATTAACAGATCGTAACTTTAATACTTGTTTTTTTGAACCAGTTGGTGGTGGTGATCCGATCTTGTTTCAACACCTTTTCTGGTTTTTTGGCCATCCTGAGGTGTATATTTTGATTTTGCCACCGTTTGGTATCGTTAGTCATTGTGTGATGACTTTTTCTAATAAAGACATCTTTGGTTACCATGGCATGGTTTACGCTATGTGTTCAATTGGTATTTTAGGATTTATTGTTTGGGCACATCATATGTTTACTGTTGGTCTTGATGTGGATACAAGAGCGTATTTTACTGCTGCAACAATGATTATTGCTGTTCCAACTGGAATTAAAATTTTCAGCTGGTTAGCAACAATGTGGGGCGGTACAATTTATATGCGAACGCCAATGCTTTTCACGGTTGGGTTTTTATTTTTATTTACTGTAGGTGGATTAACAGGTATTGTTTTATCCAACGCAGGAATTGATATTGCTTTACATGATACTTACTACGTGGTTGCACATTTTCATTATGTGCTGTCGATGGGTGCAGTTTTCGGACTTTTTGCCGGGTTTTACTATTGGGTTAGTAAAATGACTGGTGTTCAATATCCAGAAATGTTAGGTCAAGTGCATTTTTGGATTACTTTTGTAGGGGTAAACTTAACATTCTTCCCTATGCATTTCTTAGGTTTAGCAGGTATGCCTCGTCGTGTGCCAGATTATCCTGATGCTTTTGCGGGGTGGAATACAGTAGCGTCTTGGGGAAGCTATGTAACTACAATAGGTATTGCACTGTTTATTTATATTGTTTATGAGACATTGACGCACGGTGAGCGTGCTCCAGCCAACCCGTGGGATTTTGGTCCTGCTTCACAAGTTGGCCGTCGTGGTAATTTTTCGATTGAGTGGTTAATTAATTCACCACCGAGATTTCACACGTTCAATGAGATCCCACAAATTCGAGACGTGAAGAAGGGTGCTGCTTTGGATTTTATCAAAAAAAATCCGGGCGCATTTGTTGAGTAATGCTTGCGCAGTTTAGTTTTGATATAGGTATATAAATTTTGTATTAACATTTGAATTTGTCTCAAAGGTATTAAATAGTTTTTCAAGCTTATAAAGCTTGCGATTAATTAATCATTATTGATTATGCGTATTTTAAAACGTCCATTTATTAACACATTATCGAGTCATATAGTAGATTATCCTACTCCAGTAAATATTTCGTATTTATGGGGTTTTGGCTCTACGGCAGGTATTTTTTTATCAATCCAATTAATTACTGGTATCGCTTTAGCGATGCACTATGTACCTCATATTGATATGGCTTTTTTTAAGTGTCGAGCATATTATGCGGGATGTTAATAATGGTTGGTTATTGCGTTATTTACACGCTAATGGTGCAAGTTTATTTTTTTTTGTAGTTTATGTGCATATTTTCCGCGGATTGTATTATGGATCATATCAAAGCCCTCGTGCAATTACGTGGTGTGCGGGAGTGGTCATTTTTATTTTAATGATGGCAACAGCGTTTTTGGGGTATGTGCTTCCTTGGGGACAAATGTCATTTTGGGCTGCGACCGTGATTACAAATTTATTTTCTGCTATACCAATTGTAGGTGAGTCTATTGTTTACTGGTTATGGGGTGGTTTTTCAGTGGATAATGCGACACTAAATCGTTTTTTTAGTTTACATTACTTGTTACCATTTGTCATTACTGGGGCAGTGATAGCGCACATAGCATTACTTCATCAGAAGGGTTCAAACAACCCTTTGGGTGTTTTTACAGCCGTAGATAAAGTGTCTTTTTATCCTTATTTTTGGGTGAAAGATGTGTTTGGTTGGATGGTAGCATTCTTCTTATACTCTTTTTTCGTGTTCAAATATCCTAATTATTTGGGCCATCCTGACAATTATATTGAAGCAAATCCTTTGGTTACTCCATCACATATCGTTCCAGAGTGGTATTTTTTACCGTTTTATGCAATATTGCGTTCAATTCCGGACAAACTAACGGGTGTAATTGCCATGTTTGCTAGTTTATTAATTTGGTTGGTGATTCCGTTTTTAAATTTCTCACCAATACGAAGTTCATCATTCCGTCCATTACATCAGTTTTTTTTCTGGTTGCTTGTTGTTGATTTTGTGTTATTAGGTTGGATTGGTGGATGTCATCCTGAAACGCCTTATATCGAGATTGGTCAATGCGCTACGGCATATTACTTTATATATTTTGCTTTATTATTGCCTTCGTTAGGACAGTTTGAAGCGTATTTATTAAATTACTTGGCTCGTCTTGGAATAAAAGCGTAGAATAATAACTAATTTTCCTTTCAGTTTTGGTTGTGAGTTTATTAAATTGTTACTAAAAAGTCTAAAAATTTATATTAATTTGATAATGGTTACAGTTATGCAGTGTGTAAGACGTGCACGTAAAAATATTAGAGGTTCTTTTAAAACACGTGCGTTAAAAATTCATTTGAACAGGTATAGTTTAAATGAAACAGCAGTTTCTGCGCCTCAAAAAAAAGGCGTTTGTGTAAAGGTATTCACGACAACACCGCGTAAGCCTAATTCAGCAATTCGAAAGGTTGCTAGGGTAACGTTAAGTACAAAAAAAACTATTACAGCGTACATTCCAGGGATTGGGCACAATTTACAGAAATTTTCTAACGTTCTAGTAAGGGGGGGTCGTGTAAAAGATTTACCTGGTGTAAAATACCATATTTTGAGAGGTAAATTGGATTGTCAGTCGGTAACTAATCGAAAACAAGCACGTTCAAAGTATGGCGTCAGACGTCCTATTGCTAAGCCTCGTCGAATGCTCGCTAGATTAAAGAAACGCTTTGCTTTTATTATATCAAAACGGTAAATGAAGTTCATTAATTTATATTGTAGTTATAGATCGTTAGCCAAGCGGATGATCCAAAAAAAGGGTAAATTTTCCACAGCCTTCAGTCACTTGTCAAAAATAGTGTGTAATTTTAAGTTAAAGCTTAATAGCTCTCCTTTACGCGTCCTCCGAAGAGCAACAGGTAATGTTCAGCCTATTTTTTATATGAAAGCTTCCAAGCGTGGTCGTCAGGTGAAACAATCACCTATGTTCTTTTTGGATCGACGTGAAGGCTTGATTAAAGGTTTGCATATGCTATTCAAAGATTTTGACAAAAAGATTAGTACTAATTTTGTTAGACGTACGACATACGAAATCTACGACGCTTATAGAAAGCGTGGATTTATTTATCAGAGAACAGTAGCTTGGCATAAATTAGGATTCAACTCTAAGTTTAATCGTTTTATTAAAAAAAAAAAAAAGTTTAACATGCGAAACAGTGTTAGACGTGTCCGGGTTAGAGAGTCAGCAACTTTGAAAACACATATTAAAATTAAGCATGTGCGTTAATAGAAATGATAAAATTATTTTAGGAAAGCGCGGTGGATCGAGATTTACATCAATTAGTAAGGTCTCGTTCCCACAAAGTTTTAAGAAAGCCCGACAATTATTGTTGTTTAATAAGAATCAAGCTGGTCGAAATTCGAGTGGGCAGATAACAGTAAGGCATCAAGGGGGTGGTGCAAAAGTAGGTCATCGTGTTGTTGACCATAAAAGAAATTTAATATCTCAAATGTATGTTTTGCGTTTAGAAAGTGTGCCTCGAAGTACACGCACTGCATTTTTAGCGTTAGTTTCATATCCTTTTTCTGTTTTATCATATGTTTTAGCACCACACGGTATTAAAGCAGGAGATTTTATGAACAATTATGGGTACAGTACTAGTGATGTTTCTGAATCCGGTGATATTGAGTTAAAGGTTGGTTGTTGTGTTTCGATAAGTGCTTTATCTCCAAGTACGCAAGTTTTTAATGTTGAATCTGTTTACGGGAAAGGTGCTGTGTTTGCGCGTGCAGCGGGTACGTCTTGCATTATCAAATTTATATCTAATGATTTTCGTTCGTCATTAGTTATGCTACCATCTGGAAATCACGTTAAATTATCCTTTTTATGTAGGGTTACTATTGGTAAAGCGTCTAATATTCATCATAATAATGATGTGATTGGTAGTGCAGGGCGTAATAGGAATCAAGGGATTAGACCAACTGTTAGAGGATCTGCTATGAATCCTGTTGATCATCCACATGGTGGTGGTGAGGGTCGCTCAAACTCTGGTAGACCTTCAGTTACACCATGGGGTAAAATCACTAAAGGTCAGCCAACATGCAAAAAAAAGCATGTCTTGGCGAGAAAGCGGCTTGCTATTTTTAAGGACTATATATAAAAAATAATGAGATCACTGTATAAAGGTTTATTTGTTAGTCGAGCTTTAGCTCAGAGTTGTTTAGAGTTAGATAAAAAAAAAGTATTAAGCATTTATTCGCGATCTAGTACAATTTTACCTTGTTTAATAGGGCAAGATTGTCGTGTTTACAATGGTGTCCGTTTTTTTTTCGTGAATGTAACAGCTATGCATATTGGTTATAAATTTGGTGAATTTGCCCCTACTAAGAAGGCAGTAAAATCAAAAGTTAAGGTTAAAAAAGTTGGGAAGTTAAAAGCCAAAACAGCAAAAAAGAATGTCAAAGGTAAATAGTATTAGTTTTCGTTTAGGGGTACAACGGGGTTGGGACTCAGTCTGGCATAACTCTAAAGAATCGTTTGGTTTTTTGTTACATCAGGATTTATTAGTGCGTGAATATATAAAAGGGTGTATTTTGCGGTCTAGATATAATCGTGTAGTTAATGACGTATTAATTAAGCACACGGCAAATTTATCTTATGTTCATATATGGTTGATACCTCGTCCAGCTTTTTTAAAAAAACGTAAGTATCCGGTGAGTTTACGTTGTAAGCAAAATGGCTGTCAAATTGGCGATAAGGGTTTAAAATGTAAAGGAAAAATAGTGATGTGTAAGCCACAAGTCAATGCACAGGTTAAGGCTAAGGTACAAGCCAAAGTCAGTAGATCTGTTGCTGCTCCTTTTTATTATAAATGTTGTAGGCGAGGCGTAAAAAGCCTTACCAAAAGTAGCTTAAGAGCATTGACTACTTTTTTACGTTTCAACGTTTCAAGAATCTGGCAGAAACCAAAAAAATCGGTTAGAATTTTAGTTCATTTAAAGCAGGCTGAAGAGTTACGGTTTGACCCAAAAATGATGGTCAATACGCTACGTTTTCTTATGCGTCATCAAAAGCAAAAACGTTTAACAGGTCGTCGTCGGAAAACGTTTTTGAATAAGTTTATTAAGAAAAAGAATAAAAAAACATGGCGTATTCGTTCTTTAAACGGCTGGCTATACTACTTATTACGAGACCGATTCAAAAAGTTCGAATATAGTCAGAATTTTTTAAGAGGTATTTGTTTAAAGTGGAGTGGTAGGTTTTCTCGTGGTGCGCGTAGTCGTACTTTTGTGTTGAAGCGGGGTTTCATTCCTTATCAAACTATTGTACGTCCTATTGATTATTGTGATTCTGCTTTGATTACTAAATTTGGTTTAGTTCATTTACAGATTTGGGTATACCGTACTAGACGTGCATCAAATATAGATAATGTTAAAATTTCAGCGTAATATTACAAAGTGTAGGTTTTTATTTCTAGAGGGGCTTTCTGCTTCATCTATTGTAGTCTTTTTAGACATATCGGAGTCAAATTCGGAAAAAATAGCAGAGTCACGTGCTCAGTTTATGGCAGTGGGGGGTGGGTTTAGTATGTACAACAGTTCGAGCTTAAACGTCTTTTTAGGCGATCATATACGGATTGCACCTTTTGGTGTTTACGATACTAGAAACGAATGCTCAACTCTATTGCGTGCGTTGTTATCTAATAGCGTTGCGGTAGGTGTGGTGCCAACGACAAAATCAGCAATAAATTTCATTTTGGAGACTCAAAAGCAAAGTTTTGCGTTGTTGTTGTTTTACTATTCTGGCTCATTTATACCTGTTAAATATATCGTAAATATGCCTCAAAGGTTTAGTCTTTGTAAAAATCGTAAACCATTTAAGCAAGTTATTTTAGCATTAATTTGTTTGGGCTTGGCTGTGAAACGAAATAAACATTTACTTTATCTAAGTTTTTTATTATTAAAAAAAGCAAATGTATCGAAAACCGCATACTAATATTTTACGTTATTTAGGGTCACAGAAAAATATAGTGTTGCTGAAAGGGTCTTTGGCGTTAGTTTGCGTTGAAGCGCGTAAAATGAGTAAAAACCAAATTGAAGCAGGACGTGTTGCTATTGGTCGTATTTTAAAAAAAAAGCGGGGGGGATTAAAAGTGTTTGTTAGCGCATATGCTGATCGAGCGATTACTGCTAAACCTTCAGAAGTCCGTATGGGTAAAGGTAAAGGCGATGTGGTAGGTATGGTATATTTAGCACAAAGAGGGTTAATTTTGTATGAGTTAAAAGTTCCAGCTTCTATGTATTCTCGCGCTGTTCTGGCTTTAAAATACGCTCAAACTAAACTGCCTTTACGAACTGCTATTATTTGGCGTTCTCGATTAGCTTGCCCTATAAAAACTGCAGACGACTCAAGCTTTATTACCACTGATTTTATATGATTATTGTAGGATCTAATGTTTCGATTTGTGACAATTCTGGTATCACACTAGTAAAATGTATTAAAATCTCCAATTCAAAAAAAAAGGTAGCAACTGCTTTGATGAATATTGTAGCTGTGGTTCAAAAATCTCGTACTTCCTCGAAGTTTCGAAAAGGGGCTATTGTGAAGGTTGTTTTATTGTCAACTGGTCAGCAATTTTATAGAAAAAACGGGCGCTTTATAAAAACACAGGGTACAACAGGTATTATTCTTAATGAGAAAGGTTTGCCATCATACAACAAAGTTAGAGGATTAACTATATCTGAGGTTAGGCAGTCATTTTTGGGCAAATTAATGGTCTTAGTACAAAAGAAATTATGAACAACTCTAGTTTTGAACATGTATACAGTCGGATTATTGGTCCAGACTTAGCGAGAAAACATCGGATTACAAATGTTTATAAGCTACCTAGGATTAAAGGGGTGGTTTTGCACATACATAGTAAACAGCTGATTTCAAATTTAAAAGAGATTAGGCCTGTGTATAATGCCTTATCGTTTATTGCAGGTACTGAGCCTACGTTAGTTTTCGCAAAAAAATCAATTTCTCAATATAACGTTCGAAGAGGGACTATAGTAGGGTGTAAAGTGTCTTTGCGTGGTCGTCGTCTCTTTTCATTTCTTGATTACTTACAGGCTGTTTTTTTTGATAGCTTTAAATTAGATAATCTTTCGTTAAAGCTATCTCATGAATCGGATAGCACAACAGCTACGCTTTCTTTTGGTGTTAAAAATTTGATTAAATTTAGCCATATCGAATCGCACGCATTTTCTTTAAAAAGTATTAAGGGTTTAAACATTGCTTTTAGTTTCACAAATAGCTCTAGTATTGCATCGTTTGTGAGCTGTTCTTCGTTGTTTCCTGTTAGTTTTATATCAAAGTAATTATGAAGTACATAAATTTTAAAGATAAGTTGTGTAGAGAACGTGTAAGTTCTAGTGAGGTTTCGCGAAAACTGTTGCTTTATATTCGCAGAGTATATGGAAGTACTGCTGCGACTCATTTATTAGAAAAGTTGGCTAAAGAGGGTGCTTTTGTATCACGAATTCAGCGTCCGTGTATTGTGACAGGTCGTAATAAGTCTGTTCTAAGGCGATATAGGGTATCCCGGATTGAAATTCGACGACTTTTATCGAAAGGTAGTGTACCTGGTCTTCGTAAGTCTTCTTGGTAATAATTTAGTATGAAAATAAATACAATACAAAATATATTTCGTCATTTTTTACAAAGCACACGCTCGCGTAAAATTAATATTAGTTTAGATAATTCAGTTGATATACAAAATTTACTGCAAGTATTACAAAGTTATGGTTATATTATTGGTTATTCGTTAAATACTATAACAAATAGGCTTGATGTATATCCTCGTTACCGTGTTAATGGGTCTTCTTATCTTAATGATATCGATTTTTATGCAGATTTACGAGTTTTCTGTAATTATGGTAAGCTTTTTAGATTGTCGAAAAGGTGTGGTAGTAGTTTGATTTTAATTTACAATCCTATCGTGGGAATTGTTTCACATGACGTAGCATTAGTTCGGGGTCTAGGTGGTTATTTACTTTGCAAGCTTTATTAACAACTTATGTTATTAGTTCATACTTTAAACCTACACAAAAACATTATTATTACTGAATTGTCATATAAAAATTCTAGTTCAATTGTATTCACAGGAAGTTTAGGCTCTATCAAAATTGGTTTATTTGATAAAAGTGTGCATGTGCTAAAACGAAATGCATTATTATATCTAATATGTAACCACCAGGGTAAAATTACGAAAAAAAAATTATCTCGTTTTAATTTTGCTTTTTGTGCTTTAAATCATAGTTTAGCAGCCATCTTTTTCCCTGTAGCTTTTTACTTGCGATTGGTTGGCGTTGGGTTTAAAATCATTAAATCTAACAGTAATTTTGCTTTATCGTTAGGGTATAGTCATTTAATTGCTCTTAAAAATGATAAAAATATTGCTTTTTTTATAAAGAAAGAGGGCCGTTTGCAGCAGCTTGGATTTTGTAGTTTTTTATTGAATAAAGTGTCCAATCGTTTGGCTCAAACTTATACATATCAAAAACCATCGGCTTACACAGGGAAAGGTCTTTTGTATTTAGGGATTGAGCCTTCGCGTAAAGAGGGTAAAGGGAAGTTCCAGCGTTAAATTTACAAAGTATGTTTTTGTTCGGTGTTAATTTATTAAAGAAAAAGCAAGTTTTTATCGAGCTTTTAAAAATCTATGGTATTGGTCTTTCAAGAAGTTGTTTTGTTTGCGATCAACTAGGATTTGGTAAAAATATTAAGGTTAAGGGCTTATCAAGGCAGCAAATTTTTAGTCTTAAGGATTTTCTGTTAACTATTTATAGTCTTGACGTTGAAAGAAAATTAGTTGTTGAGGCAGCAATTGATGTGTTAAAAAATATTGGCTCTTATCGTGGACAACGCCATACTCGCCAATTACCTGTTCGTGGTCAGCGTACTCGTTCAAACCACAGAACTTCACGAAGATTAAATAAATAAATAAAGTATGATAAATAGTAGTTTTAATATTAATGTATTGCCTTTTTTAATTAGGTCCGCTTTATCCAAGCGTTTAGTTTATTATACACCGCAAACAAAATTTTTCAATCGTAACAGGAGGATTATGCGACGTAGTCGTATTACTAATTGGGAACAAATTAATACGTTCAAAGCAGAGTTAAATTTGTTACAGCGAAATAGTTTAGTTAACAGGCAAAACATTAGACAACAGTGTGTGATCTGGGCACATAGGTCGATTATTTGGCGCAATATCAAACGCATACGTAAGTTTGTACGTCGGTATAAGTTTATGAAAAAAGAGTCGGCTTTGTACAAATTCTCTCGCATGCCATATATCTATAAAAAGCGTTTTGAAAGGGCTAAAAAGAAATTTTTATTATACGCACGCTATATAAAAGGGTTAGGTAAAGCTAGGTCGAAAACTACTGGAAAGTTGTTATGTATCAGTTCTAGCGGTAGGTTAGTGAGTTTACGCTTGCGTGCGACAAGGAGCATTATTCTTTTCGCTACTTTTTTATCAAAAAAAAAAAAAAGTAAAGCTTTACTAACTGCTTTATATAAGTTGAACATATGGAAACAGCGTATAGGTGTAAAGAAAAGGTCTCGTTTTAAATGGCTCCCTAAAAAAAAGGGTCGGGGTTTTATACGAAGGGACGTCTTCATACAGCCGCGTATACAGCTTGGTCAAAATTTATTTGGGTTCAGAGCTGCTCTGCCTATTATTACTATTACTTTCAAAGAAAATAATATATTTTTTGTATTATCTAACTGCCAGGGCAAAGCTATTTTAATAATGTCCTCTGGTTTAGTTGCCAAAAAGTCTAAGTTAAAATTAAAAGCAAGTAGTGTTCCTGCGTATAATGAGGTAACCAAAGCGTTTGCCAAAAAAGTCTCACGGTTATCGCGTCGTTTTGGGTTGCGTATACATGGTACTTCACGACGAAAAAAGCCGATTATTAGAAATCTAAAGCGCGGAGGTATTCGATTTGCATTTGTGATAGAGCATCAGTCTATTATTTGTAATGGGGTAAGAAAGTCTCGTAAACGCCGTAAATAATTAATGATAGAAAACTCGACTATTAGAACGCTATTCCTTACAGAGATTTTGAGAGGCTTTGTCATGACGTTCCAGTATTTTTTACGAAGAAAAGTTACAATAAATTATCCTTTTGAAAAGGGTGCATTAAGTTCACGATTTCGTGGGGAACACGCTTTGCGTCGATATCCTACAGGTGAAGAACGTTGTATTGCTTGTAAATTGTGTGAAGCAATTTGCCCTGCACAAGCTATTACTATTGAAGTTGAGTCGCGATTTGATGGGAGCAGGAGAACGTCTCGATATGATATTGATATGACAAAATGTATTTATTGTGGGTTTTGTCAAGAAGCATGTCCAGTAGATGCCATTGTTGAGGGTCCCAACTTCGAGTTCGCAACTGAAACGCGTGAAGAGCTTTTATATAACAAGGCTAAGCTATTACAAAATGGTGACCGTTGGGAAAGCTCCATTGCGAGAAACTTATTAACTGAAGCTCTTTACCGATAATGCTAGTTGTATTACTAAATATTGTATTCGCTTTTTTATTAGCAGGTGCAGGATTTGTTGTGCTATGCGAAAATACTGTTTATTCAGTATTTTATTTAGTATTTGTGTTTGTGAATGCTACAGCTTTACTATTAGCTTTAGGTGTAAATTTTCTAGCTATGGTATTTTTGATCGTTTATGTGGGGGCTATAGCTGTTTTGTTCTTGTTTGTTGTGATGATGCTGTCATTAAAACAAATTCCTTGGGTCAAAAAAAATTTGAGCTTTGGACCGTTAGGGTTTTTTATTTTGCTTTTATTATTAACTTTAATTTTTGCGGTTATTGTTGGCGATGAGGCCGATAGCTTTTTTCTGTTTAACTATGCGTGCATAGAGCCTAACTGGAGTCAGTTTGTGTTAGGGTTTGAAAATATTGTGCTTATTGGATCAGTTTTATTTACAGCTTATGCTTATTGTTTTTTATTAGCAGCACTGGCTTTATTGATTGCGATGGTTGGGGCGATTGTTTTGACGTTGCGCTTCATTCCTTTAGAGTCAAAAAGACAAAATATATTTGTGCAGATTGCGCGTAATATTAAAACTTGTAGTATTAATTAGTGCAGATTTATTTTAGTATTGGTGTGGTTTTTGATAAAGGCTTTATATTTGTAGAAGAGTTGTTATGTAGGCTATTGTTTTTAAATTTATTTTCTTTTAACTCAATAAATGTACTATATAGCCCAGTTAGTAAGCAGTATCTTATTGCAGTGTTTGCAACTACCGCCATGCCAAATAAAACAATTACAAAGTTATTGTTGTCTGGGTTATATTATGACTACGACTATGTTATTAAAATCACCTTTTTTCGCTCGAAGAGATCCTTCTGCGATAGCATGGTAAATCTGCAATTTAGCCATGTTTGTTGTTTAAAACCGTTTAAAAATTGATGTTTTCACCTTTAGAACAATTTGAAATCGTTCCGATCATTGTGTTTCCTCTAATTAATAGTATCGCGTTTACAAATAGTGCAATGCTTATGGCTTTAGTTTTGTTAGTAGCTTGTGGATTTTTTTAGCTTAGCAACATATAAAGCAACTGTATTGCCTGAGAACTGGCAGATTGCTGGTGAGCAGTTTTATAAGTTTGTATATGGTGTGGCTTATGATTCACTAGGGAATACCGCAAATCGATTTTTTCCTTTACTATTTACTGTATTTACTTTTATTCTTTTCTCAAACCTGTTGGGATTAATACCTTACTCGTTTACTATTACAAGTCATTTGATAATTACGTTTGCTTTAGCATTAGGGTTATTTGGTGGTATTAACGTGGTTGGTCTTAAAAAACATGGGTTAGGTTTACTATCTTTATGGTATCCTGGCAAAGCACCGTTTGCTTTGATTCCAATGATTGTGGTTATCGAAGCAATTTCTTATATTTTTCGTGTAGTCAGCTTAAGCGTTCGACTATTTGCTAATATGATGGCTGGTCATGCTTTATTAAAGATTTTAGCTGGTTTTGGTTGGGTGATGTTTTTTTCAGGTTCATTTCTTATGATTCCTGCCTCATTCTTTCCTACAGCAGCCGTTTTCGCCGTTATGATTTTAGAAACAGGTGTGGCTTGTGTTCAAAGTTATGTGTTTTTAATGCTGATATGTATGTATCTGCATGATGCATTGTTCTTGCATTAGCCTGAGGCAATTTGCTTAGACTGAACAACAATAAAACACTATACAATATTATACAGTCTGACTGAATTATTAATGAATATAAACAGAATAAAAAAGTTAAAAAATTTTACCCTTAATTTTGGTCCGCAGCATCCTGCGGCACATGGTGTACTGCGTCTTGTGCTTGAGCTTGATGGTGAAACGATTGTTAATGCAGATCCTCATATTGGGCTGTTGCATCGCGGGACAGAAAAATTAATTGAATCGAAAAACTACCTTCAGGCATTACCCTATTTTGATCGTTTGGATTATGTTTCTATGATGGTACAGGAGCATGCATATTCTTTAGCTGTTGAAAGTTTATGTAGTCTTTCCATACCTTTGAGAGCTTCCTACATAAGGGTACTTTTTTCGGAAATTACTCGTATATTAAATCATCTTCTTGCAGTCTCATGTCATGCACTTGATGTTGGTGCTTTAACTCCTTTGTTGTGGGCCTTTGAAGAGCGTGAAAAATTAATGGAGTTCTATGAAAGAGTCTCTGGGGCACGTATGCATGCAAGCTATATACGCCCTGGTGGGGTATCATTAGATTTACCTAATGGCTTATTAAATGATATATATTCATTTATTGAACAATTTTCAGCAAGGATTGATGAAATTGAAGAGCTGTTAACTCACAATCGAATTTGGAAACAACGTTTAGTTGATGTTGGTATTGTTGATGCAAAAACAGCTATAGCTTGGGGTTTTACTGGGGTTATGCTTAGAGGTAGTGGGGTTAACTGGGATTTGCGTAAAGACCGTCCTTATGAGGTTTATAATGAATTTAATTTTAATGTGCCAAAGGGGTCTTCGGGCGACTGTTATGATCGTTATCTCATTCGTATACAAGAGATGCGCGAAAGTTTATCAATAATTCAACAGGTCATTAATACGATTCCACAGGGTCCTATTAAAATATGTGATTCGAAATTTGTGGCTCCATCGCGTGCACATATGAAAACAGATATGGAAAGTCTTATACATCATTTTAAGTATTATACTGAAGGGTTATCTGTGCCAAAGGGTCAAGTTTACAGTGCTGTTGAAGCACCAAAAGGGGAATTCGGTGTTTTTCTTGTAAGTGATGGTACGAATAAACCTTATCGTTGTAAAATTCGTGCACCTGGTTTTGCGCATTTGCAAGGCCTTAATGAGATGGCTAGAGGGCATATGCTGGCAGATGTCACTACTATCATTGGGACACAGGATATTGTTTTCGGAGAAGTTGACCGATAAAAATGAGCAATAATAATCATTATCTATTTTTAGTGTAAAGCCTTTCTATATAAGCTAAATACAGTTTATGGACTTAAAAAAGAACGCGCCTTATTTCTATATAGGTTTAGTAGTTGAGAGGTGTCTTATATTTCGTCTTATGTGGTATGCTTGTTTTAAGGCTAATCCTACTGCTGAAATATATAAAATTATTCACGTTGAAACGCATGTCCTTTTAATGTGACTTTTATTGCGCTTGCTTTGCATAATCATACAGCGTGCAATCTTGAGAGGTTTTTTAAGAGCATAGCTTTTTTGGTGTAGGTATTTTTTTCTGAACTCATAGTTATTGAAAGGGGATGGGAGCAGCTTTAGAGAAGCACTATGC
>Ga0138272_1121934_pt1 | contig 17472 bp, 19 predicted proteins | sample C_130709_E_mt_FD_106911 | JGI IMG/M metagenome (GOLD analysis project Ga0138272, IMG submission 106911) | Freshwater microbial communities from Lake Croche, Canada - C_130709_E_mt (Metagenome Metatranscriptome) | ecosystem: Environmental > Aquatic > Freshwater > Lake | place: Canada: Quebec...
CGAAAATTAAAATTACACATCCAATTAACGGAATGCTAAATATCATACAACCCTTGCGGCTGACATTAGTGCTCACACTTTTGTCAGCTAGTCTGTCATACAATCATGCAAATCAGATTGATGTAGACGAGTCACAGAGTTCAAATCCATCAGTAAATCTAACTTAGGTAACTCTAAATCAGTCCGTCGATCTTAAAAATCAGAGCTTGCTCTAAGTTTCTCATGATGTACAATCTAAACAAGAAGCAACTTTATGCTTTGAGAAACAATTAGAAGAGCATATCAAATCTCTTGCTTAAAGCAATGAATTTTAATATGAACAGTGTATGAACACATGCAACATTACAAAAAGTTCCTTAGGTCAAGTTGAAGATCTTGATGACGAAGTCTGTGGCTGCAGTAATTTACTCAGAGTACAGAAAATTCCTCTTAAAGTCAGAGATCACCTCATCCCAATCAAGCCACTTGGAGCTTAATACAGAGCTAACTTTAAAGTACAACCACATCCAGTGATATCAGTCAATGGAAATAGTTACAAGCCAGTTTCAAATCCAGGAGTTAAACCAATTGTAGTTGAAGGAACCAAATATATTCCAGTGACTGTGACTACTCCATCTAAAGGTGTAACACCAGTGACAACAAAAGAAGATGTGAACACTTTCAAGATTGGAAACCATACTTACGTACCAGCTTCTGTTATCCCAGTTGTCTACCAACCTCACTTTGAAAATAAAGTTGATAAAGTTCCAGTCAAAACTACTGTTGATGGAGGTATTCCAGTTAAAACTACAACTTAAGAAGGAGTTCCAGTTAAGCCACAAGCACCAATTATCAAGATCAATGGAGAACATTTCGAACCCATCACTGATAAAAGCAAGAAACCAGTTGAAGTAAATGGAAAAACTTACATCCCAGTTAAGGAAGTCTCTCCAACTAAAGATACTTCATCAGCTATCGTTCCAAAGAATGACGGAATAATTGATACCTTTAAGATTGCAAATACCACATATATTCCAACCACAGCTGTTCCAAAAGTTTTCAGACCATACTTTGTCAATTAAACTGTTCCATCTAGTCAGATTCCAGTTAAAACTTCAGAGCCATCTTAAATTCCAGTAAAGACTGAAGATTAGAAAAAAGAAATACCTGTTAAAGTTACACCACTTGACACTAGCAAAGCAGTTCTCAAAGTTAACGGTGAACATTTCGTTCCTATTACAGATAAAAATGTAAAGCCTGTTACAGTTGGAAATGTCAAATATATTCCAGTTTAATATGCCCCTGATCATGTTGACAAAAGTGCTCCAATCAACCCAAAGACAAGTGAAGAAAGAGTGAATACATTTAAAATTGGTGAACACACTTATGTTCCAGAAAAAATCATTCCAGCTGTCTTCAAACCATCTTTTAATGTCTCAATCCCAGTTTAAAAACCTGATTTGACTAAACCAGTTATTAGAATTAATGGACTTGACTTTGTTCCAATCTTGAATAAAACAGTAAAACCTATTGTAGTTGGAGGAAAAACATTTGTTCCAGTTAAGCCAGCACCAGAAACACTTATTGTAAGCAAACCAATTTATCCAACTAAAGAAGGTAAAATTGATGTTTTTACAATTGGAAATAAAACCTACATTCCAGTTAAAGTTATTCCAAGAGTCTATAGAAGTTTATTCAAACCAAAATAAAAACCTGTTACTAAACCTATTATTCAAATCAATGGTGATCATTACGTTCCAATTACTAACAAAACTGTTAAGCCAATCGTTGTTGATAAAGTTACCTATATTCCAGTATACAAAGCTCCAGATTCTGCTAATCTTTCTAAAGCTATTAATCCAACAAAAGAAGGACCAATCAATACTTTCAAAATTGGAAATAAAACTTACATTCCTCTTAATGTCATTCCAAGAGTTCATAGTGCATTTTTCAAACCAACTAAAAAACCATCACCACCAGTCATCGCAATTAATGATGGTCACTATATTCCAGTTAGCAGTGATAAAGCAAAACCAATTACAGTTGGAAATAAAACTTACGTTCCTGTTAAACCTGCTCCAGAACATCTTATTGGATCTAAAGCACCTATTCAACCTACCAAAGAAGGACCTATCAACACTTTTAAAATTGGATCTCATACTTACATTCCACTTAGTGTTATTCCAAAAGTACATTCAGCCACTTTTAGACATGTCAAAAAACCAACTCCAGTCATTAAAATCAATGATGAATTATTTGTTCCTCATGATAATAAAACTGTTTAAAAAGTAGTTGTAGGAGGAAGAACTTACATCCCAGTTAAACCAGCTCCATAAAATGTTGATACTTCTTCTCCAATCTCACCAAAGAAGGAAGGACATATTAACACATTTAAAATAGGAAACAAAACATTTGTTCCTCTTGATGTCATTCCAAAAGTTCATCATGCTGCTTTCAGACCACACAAAGTTCATAAACCTAAAGTTGTTATTACAATAAATGGAAATCATTTCATTCCATCTCCTCATAAAGTAAAAACTATCGATATTGAAGGAAGAAAGTATATTCCAGTTTACACTGCTCCTGAACATGTTAATAAAACAAATTCTATTCTACCAACCAAAGAAGGAACAATTCACACTTTGAAAATCGAAAACAAAACTTACATTCCAGTCGATGTGATTCCAAAAGTTTTCAGACCATTATTCTAGAATAAAAATGCTCCAGTTGTTAAATCTCCAACTATCAAAGTAAATGATATTGTTTATATTCCAACATAAAATAAAGATGTAAAGAGAATTATTAAAGATGGTGTTACTTACATTCCAGTTGATAAGGCTCCAGTCCACAGAACTGTTGGAAACCATATTGTCCCAAAAGATGATGGATTTATTGATACATTTAAAGTTTAAAATCAGACTTACATCCCCTTACATGTCATTCCAAAAGTTCATAGAGGTCACTTTAAATCTACCAAGAAGCCAATTATTGTTAAACCAACTCCAGTAATTGAAATCAATGGAAAGCCATTCATTCCAGTTTAAACTAATGCTAAACCAGTTACAGTTGATAAAGTTACTTATATTCCAGTACATCCAGCTCCAGAATATGTAAACAAATCAAACCCAATTCAACCAACTAAAGAAGGTCCAATTAATACATTTAAATTAGGAAACAAAACTTATGTTCCCTTAAATGTTATTCCTAAAGTTCACAGAGCAGTTTTTAAAAATAAAGTTAAACCTGCTCCTATTACAAAACCAGTGATAAAAATTAATGATTAAAATTACGTTCCAGTAAAAGGTAATAATGCAACTACAATTTAAAAGAATGGTGTTACTTACGTACCAGTTACTCCTCTTCCATCAACTAAAGTTGTAACTAATCCAATTCTTCCAAAAACAACAGGACCAATTGATGTTCATAAAGAAGGAAATAAAACTTATATTCCAATTGGAGTTATCCCAAAAACTTTCCAACCTATATTTAAAAAAGTTACTCCAGTTGTTAAAATTGGTGATAGTCATTTCGTTCCAATTGTTGACAAGAAAGTTAACACTGTTGTTATTGATCAAGTAAAATACATTCCAGTGAAGAAAGTTGAACCAACTCCAGAATAAAAAAAGAATGTCATTCCAACTAAAGTTGAGGGAAAAGTAGATACATTTAAAATTAAAAATGTTACTTACGTTCCATTAGTATCCATTCCAGCTGTTTACAGACCAGTTTTTAAACCTGCAGTATTTAAAGGACCAGCTCCAAAGGTTGTCATTTAAGTAAATGGAAATACATACAAACCAATTACTGATAAAAATGTAAAGAAAGTTACAATTGATGGAATTACTTATGTACCAACTCATAAGGCTAATGATACCAGCAAAGTAAAAACTACAATCAAACCAGATGTTACAGGTAAAGTTAATACTTTTAAAGTAGGAAATTTGACTTACATTCCAATTGCTTTAATTCCAAAGAAGCATCACGCAACATTTATCAATAGAAAACCAATAAAAAAACCTAAAAAATTCGTAACTCCAGTTGTTTCAATCAATGGAAAATAATATGCTCCAATCACAAATAAACCAGTTAAAAAGGTTGTTGTCGAAGGTGTTACTTATGTTCCAGTTAAACCAGCTCCAAAGAAAGTTGATCCTTCAAGAGTAATAACTCCATAAGTTGATGAAAAAGTAACCACTTTCAAAATTGCTAACAAAACTTACATTCCTTTGTTCACCGTACCTAAAGTTTACTAACCAATCTTTGCAAATAAGGTTGTTAAAGTAAATCAAACTACTGTCTCTAAAACTGTTATTAAGATAAATGATTAACATTATGTTCCTCTAACTGGATCTAAAAAAAGATAAGTTGTTTTAGAAGGTAATGTTTATGTACCAGTTCATAAAGCTAATTCAACTCATGATATTTCTAATCCAATTAAAACCACATATGGTAAACCAGTAAAAACATTTGATATTGGAAAGAGAACCTACATTCCAATCACTGTTATCCCAAAAGTTTACAGACCAGTATTCCATTACAGAGTTATCTAAGCTAAAAAACCATCTGTACCAGTTATCTAAATTAATGGAGATCATTACGTACCCACCAAGGATAAAAAAGTTAAACCTCTTACTATTGAAGGAGTTAGTTATATTCCAGTTCATCCAGCTCCAAAATCATTGGAAATTAAAAAACCAATTGTATCTGAAGATGAAGGTTATATTAACACAATTAAAATCAAAGATAAAACTTACATTCCTCTTTCAGTTGTTCCAAAAGTTTTCAGACCAGCTTTCACTCATAAAGAAAAGCCAAAGAATGTTACTTATCCACACATTTCTTCTGTCATCACTGTGAACAATAAAAACTACATTCCAATTAACAATTAAACAGTTAAACCAATTCATATTGAAGGAGTCAAATATGTTCCAGTTTATACTGCACCTGCTGGACTTGTTATTACAAAGCCAATTACTCCAGTTAAAAAAGATGAAAGTGCTCCAGTAAAGACTATCGTATTGGGAAATAAAACATATATCCCAGTTCATGTTGTTCCAAAAACTTATCATCCAATATTCTTAAATAAACCAGTGAAAGTTAATGAAACAACTATTCATAAATATGTTGTTTAAATTAATGGTCATCACTACAAACCAATTTCAAATGAAACAAATAAACATGTAGTAATCGGTGGTAAAGTATACGTTCCAGTTCACAAAACTTTGAATGTTGAAGATAAACATGTTATTACTCCAAATATTTAAAAGAAAGTTAATACTTTTACTCTCAATGGAAAAACTTACATTCCAATTCATGTTGTTCCAAAAGTATTTAAACCAGTATTCACAGCCAAAGTTACACTTCCAAAATCTAAAAAAACTACTCCAGTTCTTTAAATTCATGATGAACATTACGTTCCAGTAAAGAATGTAAAGCCTATTGTAATTGAGAAAAAAACTTACGTTCCAGTTAAACTTGCTCCAGGACATGTTGATATTAGAAAACCAGTTGTTACTATTCCAAAAGATAAAGATGTCAATGTTATTAAAGTAGGAGAGCATACTTACGTTCCTCTTAAGATAATTCCAAAAGTTCACAGTGCTCATTTCATTGTAAAGAAAAAGCCAAGCACCAAAACAAGTCCAATCACAACTGTAATCAAGATTAACAATCAACATTACACTCCAGTTACAAACAAAACTGTTAAGCCATAAGTTATTGAAGGCAAAATTTACGTACCAGTTTACAAAGCTCCAGAAGACTTGAAGATTAAAAATCCAATTACACCAAAATAAGCTAAAGTTGATGTGATTAAAATTGGAAATCATACTTTTATTCCAATCGGAGTTGTTCCAAAAGTTTATAAACCTATTTTCATCAACAAACCAGTCAAACCTACTAAAGAAAATCTTGAAAAATATGTGATTAAAGTAAATGATAAAGTTTATAAACCTATTACTAAGTCTGTTCATAAATCTATTGTTGTTGGAGGTGAACATTACATTCCAGTTCATGTAGCTAAAACTACTGAAAAGAAAGAAGTTATTGTTCCAAACTAACCCAAAAAAGTAAATGTAATTACTATTGGAAAGAAAAATTATATTCCAAGCAAACTTATACCCAAAGCTTATAGCGGAGTATTTACTCATAAAGTTGTAAAAGCTAAAGTTACTTCTACTCCAGAAGTTGGAATCAAAGTAAACAATCAAAACTACATTCCAATTACAAATAAGACTGTTTTACCAATTACTATTGAAGGAAGTAAATACATTCCAGTAAAGAAAGCTCCAGAAACTGCTGAGATCAAGAAAGTTATATAAACTGAAGATGATATTCATACTTTCAAAGTTGGAAACCACACATATATTCCATAATCAGTCATTCCAAAATCATACCATGCAACTTTCAAAAATAGAGTAGAGCCAAATATTAAAACTTCTCCAAAAGTTGTTATTACAATCAATCAAAAGTAATTCCATCCAATTACTGACAAAAAAGTTACTCCAATTTTCGTTGATGAGAAAGTATATGTACCAGTAAAATTGCCAGCAAAGCCAGTAGATACTCCTCATACAATTAAACAAAAAACAGATGGAAAAGTCACTACATTCTAAGGAATTAATGGTTAACAATATGTCCCATTGACAACTATTCCAAAAGCATATCACCCAATCTTTTTGAACAAACCTGTCGCACCTACAAAAGAAAACATCAACAAAACTGTTATTTAGATTAATGGAAATTAATACAAGCCAGTTACAAGCAAAGAGTACAAGCATATTGAAATTGAAGGTCTTAAATATATTCCAGTTAAAAAGGCTCCTGAAACTTAATAAGTTAAAAAACCTATTGTTACATCATTCGAAGGATCCATTAAAACTTTCAATCTTAACAACAGAACTTATGTACCACTTGCTGTTATTCCAAAAGTTTTCCATCCAGTTTTTACATCCAAAGTTGTATCACCAGTTAAATAAGTTCCTAAAGTAGTTATTTCAACGCCAGAAGGTTTACATTTCTCTCCAATCTAAAATAAAACTGTAAAGCCTATTGTATAGAATAACATTACTTACATCGCTGTTAATAAAATAAATGATACTAAATAAGTTAAAAATCCAATTAAGATTACTTAAGAAAATATCTAAGTAATTAAAAAAGGAGATACTCATTACATTCCAATAAAACTTATTCCAAAAGCTTATCATCCAATCTTCAAAAATAAACCAGTTCCAGTTACCAAAAAAGTTGCTGAATAAACTGTTATAAAAGTGAACGACAAACATTATAAACCAATCACTAATGAAACTCATAAAGTAGTAACAATTCAAGGAACAAACTACATTCCAGTTCATAAAGTTGATAAAGAAACTGCTAAAACAAAAGATGTGATTAAGACTAACACAGTAAATAAGGTAAACACTTTCAACGTTAAAAATGTTCATTACATTCCATCTACTGTTGTTCCAAAGGTTTATACTCCTCTCTTTAAAATTAATGTTCCACCTAAACCACAACCACCAAAGCCAGTCACAAGAGTCATTCCTGTTAATGGAGAATTCTATAAACCTATTGTCAATAAAAAAGTTGATCCAATCACAATTGGAAAAACCACTTTTGTTCCAGTTCATAAAGTTCATAGTGGAGTTGTTATAAGAAAACCAATCAAGCCAACTACTTAAGAAAAAGTAAAAACATTCACTTTGGGAAATAAAACATACATTCCAATTCATGTAGTTCCAGAAGTTTACAAACCTATATTCACAGGTAAACCTGTAAAACCAACTCCAGCAGTCATTTCAACTACAGTTATCAAAGTAAATGATAAAAATTATCAACCAATTACTGAAAAGGGTCATAAAGAACTTGTTGTTGATGGAAATAAATTTGTTCCTGTTAAAAAAGTTGAGCCTGAATCAGTTGTAGGAAATAAAACTATCGGAACAAATGGAGCAAAGATAAATACTTTCAAAATTAAAGACCTTACTTACATTCCAAAAGTTGTTGTTCCAAAAGTTTATCATGCAGTATTCACTCATAATGTTAAAAAAGTTAAAACACCAACAAATCACACAGTAGTTATCAAAGCAAACAATCAACATTTCGTACCTGATACTACTAAAAAGCACGTTGAAATTGATGAAAAAGTATTCGTTCCAGTAAAAGTACTTCCTACATCTACTAAAGTGAATACTCCTGTTAAACCATCAACTCCAGTTTAAAAGACTGAAATTGTTAAGATTGGAAATGCAACTTACCTTCCATTAAAGAATATTCCAAAGACTTACCATCCAATTTTCTTAAATAAGAAAGTTCCAGTTACTTACAGTAATGCTAAGTCCACTGCAATTAAAGTCAATGATAAACTCTATAAACCAATCACAAATGAAACTCATAAGACTGTTATTCACAATAATGTCACTTATATTCCAGTTCATGAAACTAAGCCATCACCACAAATTAAAACTAAGATTGAGGTAAACTAACCCGAAAAAGTTAAGACTTTCAATATTGGATCAAAGACATATCTTCCAATAAAAACTATTCCAAAAGCATATCACGGAGTTTTCCAATACAAAGTTAAACCATCAACTTTGAAGCCAAGACCAACAATATTGATTAACGGATAACATTACGTTGCACCACTTGATAAGAATGTTAAGCCAATTAGAATCGATGGAAAAACTTTCGTTCCATTGAAACCTGCTCCAATATCTGCTGACACTTCTAAATCAGTAAAACCAGTTGTTGATGGAAAAATCAATACATTTGTTGTTGCAAATAAAACATATGTTCCATTACATGTTATTCCAAAAGTTCATCATGCTACATTTATTCACAAAAAGAAGAATGTCACCAAGAAAACTACTGCTCCAGTAACAGTTGTTATTAAAGTTAATGGTGAACATTTCGTTCCAATTAATGATAGAAAAGTCACTCCAATTATTAAGAATGATATTAAATATCTTCCAGTTAAGTTAGTACCAAATCACGTTGAAGTTTTAAAACCAATTCTTCCAACTAAAGATGGATTAATCAAAACTTTCACTTTGAATAACCACACTTATATTCCAACTCATGTCATTCCTAAAGTATACACTCCAATATTCAAGAACAAGAAAGTTTAAGTTAATGAAACTACTCTTTCAAATACTGTTATTAAAGTAAATGATAAATTCTACAGCCCAATTGTAGATAAAGAATGGAAAACTATTGTTATCGATTAAAAAAGATATGCTAAAGTCAATGAAGAAAAGAATCCATAAACCAAAAATATCATTTAAGTAAATCAACAATAGAAATAAGTCCCAACATTCAAATTAGGAGATAGTCATTTCATTCCAATCAACCTTATTCCAAGAGTTTACAAACCAGTCTTCCTTCATAAACTTAAAGAGCCCACAAAAACTCAATAAAAAGTTATTAGAATTAATGATGAACACTTTGTTCCAATTAAAGGAAAAACTGTCAAACCAATTGTCGTTGAAGGAAAACATTACATTCCTGTTCATCCAGCTCCTTTAACAGCAAATCTTAGCAATCCAATTCAACCAACCACAAATAAAAAAGTTAGTGTATTTGTAATTGGAAATTAAACTTATATTCCATTACATGTAATTCCAAAAAAACATCATGCAAACTTCAAACCAGTTAAGAAAGTGACTCCACCATTTGTAATTAAGATTTCAGATAACCACTTTGTTGTTCCAATATAAAACAAAACTGTTACTCCAATCATTAAAGATGACATTAAGTATATTCCAACATTGACCTTAAATACAACCACTCCTGTCAAAAAACCAATTACTCCAACATAAACAGAAGTCAAAACTTTCAAGATTGATAATTATACTTACGTTCCAGAAAAAGCTGTACCAAAAGTTTATTAACCAATCTTCTCTAAAAAACCAGTTGAAGCTACTCCAGAAACTCTTAAAACTGTCAGAATAAATGTAAATGGAAATACCTACAAACCAATTGCTAACGAAACTCACAAATAAGTTAAGATTGCTGACACTATTTACACTCCAGTCCATAAAGCATCTGATCAAACCTAAGGAAAGTTAGTTATTACTCCAAATACTGATAAAAAAGATAAAGTATTCAACATTGGTAATGTTCATTATATTCCAGCAAAAACAATTCCAAAATCATACAGTGGAGTATTCAAGAAAAATGTAAAGACATACAAGAAAAAAGTTGAACCAACTGTTGTGATTAGAGTAAATGATGAACACTTCGTTCCAATCGTTACTAAAGTAGTAAAACCAGTTACAATCAACCAAGTTAAATATATTCCAGTTAAACCTGCTCCAGAAACATTAGAAGTCAACAGACCAATTTTACCAGTATAAGAAGGAAAAGTTAATGTTATTAAAGTAGCTAATTTAACTTATATTCCATCTCATGTTATTCCAGAGTTATATAAACCTGTTTTCAACAATAAAGATGTTCCAGTTAACAAGGAAACAATTCAATCAACTACAATCAAAGTGAATGGTAAAGTTTTCTCTCCAGTTTCTGCAGTAACAGATCAAATTCATAAATAAGTAGTTGTAGAAGGAAAAGTATTCATTCCAATTGTTAAAAAACCAGCTAGCATTGATGTTGATGAACATATTGTTACAAACAAAGAAGGTTCAATTAATACATTCACTGTTGGAAATAAATCATATGTACCTCTTACATCAATTCCAAAAGTATTCAGACCTATATTCGTTAACAGAGTAGTAGTTTCAAAGGAACCAACAACAACACCTGCTCCATCTAAACCAGCTCCAAAACCTGAAGAAAAGAAAGTTACTGGAATCACCATTAATGATAAAGTTTTCATTCCAGCTCAAAACTCAACTTTGAAGCCTATTGTAATTGATTATAAGACATACGTTCCAGTAAAACTACCAACACCAGAACATACAATCACAAATACAATTACTCCAACTAAAGAAGGTAAAATTGATTCAATCAAAGTTGGTAATATTACATATATTCCATAAAATGTTATTCCAACAACCCAGTAAGATAAGTTTGTACCAGCACCAAAGCATGTGATTGAAATTAATGGTGAACATTTCGTCCCTCATTCTGGAACCCCAGTTCAACCAGTTGTTATTGAAGGAAGAACATTTATTCCAGTTAAATAAGCACCATAAAGTGTCAATAAATCTACCTCAATTTCTCCAAACAAAGAAGGTCCAATTACAACAATTAAGATTCAAAATAATACATTTATTCCAGTTGATGTAATTCCTAAAGTATTCCAACCAGTTTTCAAAGAACCAACTAAACCAGTAGTTCCAGTTGGATAAAAAGTTACCCCAGTTATCACTATCAATAACAAAGAATTGGTTCCATCTAAAACTGATAAACCAATTACTATTGATAATAAGACATATGTTCCTCTTAAACCAGCACCAGAAACTTTCAACACTAAAGTTATTCCAGTCACTCCAAAAGTTGAAGGAATTATTAATGATACTTTTACTGTTGGTAATAAGACATATATTCCAACTACTCTTATTCCAAAAGTTTTCTAACCACTTTTCAAACCTAAGCCAGATGTTAAGGATCTTACTACAAATCCAGTCATTAAAATTAATGGTGAACATTATATTCCAGTATAAAATAAAACTCTTAAGCCAGTTGTTGTTGAAGGAGTTACTTACGTTCCAGTTAATAAAGCACCAGAGCATGTTGATAAATCATCACCAATTTTACCAACTAAATAAGGACCAATTGATACTTTTAAGATCAATAATGTGACATTCATTCCATTAAACGTTATTCCAAAAGTAAACAGACCACTTTTTAAGACCAAAACTTTACCAGCTGTCCTTTACATTAATGATAAACATTACGTTCCAGTTAAAGAAGATGGATTAAAACCTATTATTTAAGATGGAAAGAAATATATCCCAGTTAAAGAAGCACCAGAAACCCTTCCAGCTCATTAAGTTGTCAAACCAACAAAAGAAGGTTATATTGAAACTATTAAAAAAGGAGATCAAACATACGTTCCCATTAAAGTTATTCCAAAAGTATTCAGACCAACATTTTTGAAGAAAGTTGTTCCTATTAGTTCTAATGTTCCAGTTAAAACTTCAGATTCTAATGTTCCTGTTAAAACTTCAGATTCTAATGTTCCTGTTAAAACTGCTGATTAATCAGTTCCAACATAAACTCCAGTTATTAAAATAAATGATTAACATTTCGTTCCAGCTACAAATACTACTGCCAAGCCAATCAGATTCGATGGAGTCACATATATTCCAGTTAAATTAGCTCCATCAAATGTAGACATTTCTCACCCAATTCTTCCAAATAAAACAGGTCCTATTGATTCATTCAAAGTAGGAGATTTACATTACATTCCTTCTACTGCAATTCCAAAAGTATACAAACCATTATTCAGAAAGAAACTTATACCATTGACTCCAAAACCAACATCTACTCCAGTTATTATTATTAATAACAAAGAATATATTCCAATCAAAAATGAGACAACTAAGCCAGTAGTAGTAAATGGTAATACTTATATTCCAGTTTAGAAAAAGCCAGAATCATTAGAAGTTAAAACAACTCCAATCATTCCTAAAGCTGATGGACACATTGATACATTCACTGTTGGAAATAAGACATTTATTCCAATATCAACCATTCCAAAAGTTTATCAACCATTATTCAAAAATAAGACTGTTACTCCAACATAACCAGTTATTACAACTCCTGTTGCAATTAAAATTAATGAAAATCTTTATAAACCAATCAAAAATGAAACTGTGAAACCAATTACTCATGATGGAGTTACCTACATTCCTGTTCATGATGTTAAACCATCAGAGAATGTGACAAGAACTGTTATTTAACCAAAGGTTTCAGGTCCAGTTGATACATTTAAAGTTGAAGGAAAAACATATATTCCAATTACAACTATTCCAAAAGAATATAGACCAACATTCAAAAACGCTACACCAGTTGAAGAAAAACCAGTTGTTGTTATTAAAGTCAATGATCAAAATTTCGTTCCAGTCTCAGGCAAAGATGTTAAAAAAATTGATGTTTAAGGAGTTACATACATTCCAGTTAAAATTGCCCCTAAAAATATTAATGAAACTACTATTCCTATTCACTCTAATCAATAAGGACCAGTTGATACATTCACATCTGGAAATAAAACTTATATTCCAATTACAACTATTCCAAAAGTTTATGTACCTTTATTCACTAAAAAGAATAATACTCTTCCTGATGTACCCACAACTAAACCAGTTATTAATGTAGATGGTTAACATTTCACTCCAGCCACTAGTCCAACTGCTAAACCTATTGTAATTGAAGGAAAAACATTCGTTCCAGTTAAACCTGCTACATAAGAGCATATCGATAAAGTGGTTCCAATCTAATCAACAAAAGATAATGTTAACACTTTCAAAGTTGGAAATAATACTTACATTCCTCTTGATGTCATTCCAAAAGTAAATGCACCACTATTCAAAACCAAGACCACAGAATCTCCAGTTTGTACTGAAAAAACTTAAATCATTAAAGTTGATGGTTCTAATTATGTTCCAAATCGTGAAGATTAAAATAAGCCAATTATAATTGGAGGTATTTATTATATTCCAGTGATTAAATATACTGAAACAATTAATTATAAAGTTGTTGTTTCTGATTCAAACACTAATGCTTGTATTGAATACTAAGGATTAGAATATATTATTTTCAAAGATCCAGTTTCCGTCACAGTTGGAGGTAAAAAATATGTTCCAGTTACTCCAGTAAATAAAGAAGCTATACCAGTTAAATAAGAAGATAAAAAACCAATAGCTATCAAAGTAGGAGATTAAGTTTACACACCAATTAAAGATAATACTTTGAAACCAATAATTGTAAAGAACTAAACATACATTCCAGTTAAAACAATTTAAGGAGTTAAACCAACTGATACTGAAGATATTAAAATCAAGATCAAAGGAAGAATATTCAAACCAACACTTGATGATAAAGCTCCTCTTAAAGTTGGTAATGTTACATATATTCCAGTAAAAAAAACAAGTGAATAACCAGGATGGGAAAAGATTCCAGTTAAAACAGTTGTTTCAAACAATGAAAATGTTCCAGTAAAGAAATTCGATGAAAATCATGTCTCTATTGAAGGAAAGAAATTCTATCCAACATCTGGACCAGTTAATATTGGAGGAAAAACATATATTCCATTTACACCAGTTGACAAAACTACTAAACCAGTTTCGACATCAATCACAAGAACTAAAGATCTTGAAATTCCTGATAAAGTTAAAATAAACGGAGACAATGTGACAGTTGTAAAGACAACTCCAGTAATTATTATTGGTACAACTCATTACCTTCCAGTTAAAATTAATTCACCACCAGTCATTGAAATTAATGGAGAACATTTCGTTCCTCATAACACTACCACAAAGAAGATTGTTGTAGGTGATAAAGTCTTCGTTCCAGTATAACCAGCTACAGAAAAATAAATTGATAAAGTTGTAACTATTCAACCAACTAAGACAGGACCAATTGATACATTGAAAATTAAGAATGTTACTTATATTCCAATTAAAGTTGTCCCAAAAGTTTACTCTGCTGCATTCAGAAAACCAGTTAAAAAGCAAGAAGATAAACCAGCTCCAAACAAGCCAACTCATGTAATCACACTTGATGACAATCATTACGTTCCAGTAACAAACAAAACTGTTAAGCCTGTTAGATTTGATGGAGTTACCTACATTCCAGTCTATCAAGTTACTTCAGATGTCGCTAAAACATTGAAAAAAGTTCCTGTAAATGGCACAGTTAAAGTAGATATTTTTAAGATTGCAGATATCCACTATATTCCTAAAAATGCTATTCATGAAGATTTCAGACAAATTTTCAGACCCAAAGTTACTCCTGTTGTACATCCAAAACCAGTTATTTAAATCAACGGAGATCATTTCGTTCCAACAACAAATAAGAATGTTAAACCAGTTGTTATTGATGGTAAAACTTTCGTTCCAGTTAAGAAAGCAAATGATACTTAAATTGAGACAAGAAAACATATCTAACCAGTAGTTGATGGTCACATTGATACATTCAAAATCGGAAACCATACTTATGTTCCTTAAAGTGTTATTCCTAAAACTTATAGACCACTTTTCAAGCCAGTTGAGAAAAAATCTCCAGTTCCAAACAAACCTACTCATGTGATTACAATTGATGATAATCATTTCGTTCCAATCACAAATAAAACTGTCAAACCAATTAGATTTGATGGAACTACATTTATTCCAGTTTACAAAGTCACAGATAAAGTTGCATCAGATTTGATCAAAACACCAAAGAACGTTACTGGTAAAGTAGATACATTTAAAGTTGGAGATATTCATTATATTCCAAAATATGTAATCCATGAAGATTATAGACAAATATTTAGACCAAAACTTGTCTTGACTCCAGAAAAATCAAAACCAGTTATTCAAATTAATGGTGAACATTTTGTTCCAATAAATAACAAAACATACAAGCCAATTGTTATTCAAGAAAAGACATGGATTCCAGTAAAGAAAGCAAATGAAACTCAAATATAAAACAATAAGCACATAGAACCAACTGTTGATGGTAAAATCTAAGTTATTAAAGTAGGACCTGTTAATTACATTCCAGCTGTCGTTATTCCAAAGAAATACACTGCCTTATTCAAGCCAAAAACACCTAAGACTGTACCAAAAACAACTCCAAATACTCCAACTCATGTTATTACAGTAAATGATAAGCAATACGTTCCAATTACAAACAAAACTGTGAAACCAATAACAATTGTTAACACTACATTTGTTCCAGTTTACACTGCTCCCAAGAAACAAGTTGAAACCTTAATTCCAATTCCAGCTAAAAAAGAAGGTCCAGTTGAAACATTCAAAGTTGATAAGATCACTTATATTCCAAGAGGAATTATTCCTAAGACATTCTTACCATTATTCAAACCTATTGTACCAGTCAACAAAGTTTAAGAAATTATCAATTAGAACTTCCATAATACTACAGTTCCTCAAATTAAGATTGAAGGAGTTGTTTATAGTCCTATTCTTTATAGACCTGTTAAAAATCATGAAGTTAATGGAACAAACTATCTACCAGCTCACATTGTTAAACCAGAGCGTATTGATAAATCAAGAACTATTGATGCTTTAGTTAACAAAAATGTGACTGTGCTTAAATTTAATAACATTACTTACATTCCAACTTAAGTTATTCCAAAAGAATATGTGAATGTGTTCAAAAATATTATTACTCCAGTAGTTATAGTAGATTCAAAACCATTCGTTCCAATTCAATAGAAAGCACCTGTCGTTGTTGGTGAAAAAGTATACGTTCCAATTTAAAAAATTCCAGAATCATTGAAAAATACACCTGTGGTACCAAAAGCAATCTAAGTTCCTAAGGATGAAACATTTAAGATCGGAGATCAATAATATGTTCCAATTAATAGTGTTCCAAAAGAATTATAACCATACTTCTAAAATAAAACTTACATGCCAGGATCTAAACCAGCAAACTGGTAACCATTTGGTGAAGTTGATGAAACTTGCCCATGCGCTACAGGTAAATATGTAAAGATTCCTATTAAACATAGAATCTCAGGAGCTATCTAAGTAAAAGCATTAAGTGAATCATCATAAACTCAATCTGACATTATCAAGCTATCTCAAAAAGAGAAACAAGAAAAATCATGCAACAGATATAAATCAGGATCAAAACATTTCTAAGAATGCGAACTTAATTAAATTGTAAAATCTAAATAAGCTATAAAACTATCTGAATAAAACTCTTATGGAGCTGTTGTTTATGATCCAACAACTAAGAAGATGATAAAAGCCACTGAAAACATGAGTGAAAGCTAGACAAGAAGCATTAAACAAGTCAAACAACAATTAATGGAGAACTACGTTCATTCATCAGACAGCTATCAGTTCCTCCTTTACTCAAATAACGGTCCAATTGCTTGCTCTCAAAAGAAAGATCATAAGATTTGTAAAGAAATGTTAGGATATGTCCTTACTCATGGATTAATGAAACCAAACCAAAACTTTATTGACTCATCAAAAGATGACTAATTCTATGTAATGGCAAAAAATGAGAAGACATAAGAAATTCAATTCAAAGAAGCCGGAAATGACAAAGACTCAGCAATCAAGCAAATGAAAAAACTTGCCAAGAATGGTAATGTTATCGGAGCAGTCCTTGACAGCAATTCCTAATTAGTTGAAAAGACTTTGAAAAATCCTCAGCACATCTACCAAATGCTTGGACAATATCAAGTTGAAAATTTCGGAGCCTTTTCATAATCTAAGTGAGAATTTAGAGCTAAAAAGTTCAAATTAAATTTCATGAAGACAAATGAAAAATTTCAGTTCTTTATGCCAAGATACTGAAATTAATCCTTATGATAAATTAATTTATGTATTTAAGTATTTAAGGAAAACATTAAAA
>Ga0138272_1134473_pt1 | contig 17456 bp, 21 predicted proteins | sample C_130709_E_mt_FD_106911 | JGI IMG/M metagenome (GOLD analysis project Ga0138272, IMG submission 106911) | Freshwater microbial communities from Lake Croche, Canada - C_130709_E_mt (Metagenome Metatranscriptome) | ecosystem: Environmental > Aquatic > Freshwater > Lake | place: Canada: Quebec...
TTAATTTTTATTATTTAAAATATGAGAGATAAAATAAATGAAGGTAGGTTTAGACCTTCGTCAAACAACTTATTCAACCTCTGAGGTTCTTGACATAGCGAAAGACCTCAATGGCAGCCCATATGTGGTAGAAGCACTTCGCCTTAGTTGAAAGGATAATCATGACCATTTGGAAGGCCGCTAGCATAAAGGTGAATACCAGGAGGTCGAAGATATAGACGAGGAGCACGTTGAAGAACCAGCCCATCACATAGTCGTGGGGGTAGAAGATATTGAATACTAGTACCACCACAGTCATAATGAAGAACATTGTTAGGCAAATGAAATACCCAACTGCATATCTCCATCCCATGTGCTGATCGACAACTTGGAAAGCCTTATTGATCTTTTTCGTGCGAACTCCTGCCATCAGCTGCCTGAGATGTAGAGGCATTCTCAGGATAAGTGCAACAGGAATTGTGATTACCCAAACGACTGGGATTAAAGCGGCAGCAATCACAACCACTTAGAACAATGCTTGATCTGAAATAGCTTCCTGCAGCTAGAAAGCAAAGATTATGGTTAACAGTGTGATATGAAGAGCACTGTAGAAATACATCAGCAAGAGTCGCACGTGCCTGGGAGCGATCTTGCTTGTCTTAGCTATAAGTCCGATCCACAAGTTATTCTTGAGTACCTCATTAAAGAAGCTCATTTTGGCATTCGGGTTCTTGGTATTGTGCTTCATAGTGATATCGTATATACGTTTTGCACGCGCCCACAACCCCGATGGCATCCCGAACACCTTCTTGCGTGCACGCTTCCTATACTGCTTCTGCTCGTCCTTGCTGAGTTTCTCGTAAATCTTGATCTGCGGGGGTCTCGACGGCTTATGAATGAGTCCTGGCTGATTCAAGCGGAGTGCCTCCTTCTTGATGAACTTGCCGTTTTCCTTCAGGAAATCTTTCACTATCAGGTCTTTCACGACTACGTCCACGTTCTACACATCGTTGTCGTTCACTTCAGCCAGGTCATCTCTGTTTTGCTGCTTAGTCATCTTGAATCTCTTCAGATCATCTTGGCCTGAATAATAAATCAAACTGGAGAAGTACATAGCCCAGAATAGAATCAGCACAGCAAACCCAGGATTAATGATAAAGCTAATGAACGATGGACGATTATGTTGCCAGAGTTTCTTCAGATTAGCAAAGTATGCATCGAGTGGCCACTTGATAATGTCGGATAGCGACACATTCCTGCGGACTTCTGAACCAGCACTGACTGTAGTATTTTCAAGCAAGGGCGCATCAATCGTCAATTTAGGTGTCGCGAACAAAATAGTGAAGGAACTCAAATGTGAGCAGTTGCATTTAATGTGATTCTTATCGACACCTTAGAGTTGACAGCCTTCCTTCGACCAAGTTTTATTCACTTTATCCCAGTAAACGCAGGAAAGGTTACTCTTTCTCAACATTTAATCCTTTTTAACAACATCCGAGTACTTAAAGTTGTTAAGGGTGTTATAGCTGTTAATGAAATCGGTGAGGTTCTAGTTGTCACTCACTGGGAAAGAGAATTCGATCGGGACTGGGAGGTTTTTAACATCTGTTTTATTGATAACACTACCGCCGTCGACTGTTCGATTATAGTTAAAGAGATTAACTTCCAGGATATTCGCTGCCACATTGTCAGTATTATTTACTTAATAAGGATTCATAGCGAATTCAGTAACCTCTGCAATAAACTTTTCACTGAGAGAGACAGAAGAGTTAATGAAGTTAGATGGAGAAATCTTAACATAAGTCTGCTGTTATTTCTTGATGTTGTCAGTTGCTGGCATTGACAAAATACTGTCCGAGTCCTGCAACACCTGTCTAAATGAGATCATCCTGGTCTGCACTTAAATCTCTGTTTGCAGGTAGCTAAGCCTCTTGAGTGTTAAGTTTTTTATCAAGTTCACTAAAGAGACTGTTTTGTTCAAGTCTTCAAGCATTTTTTAAGATTTGCCTGCCGGGTCAGACACATTCTTCCATCCGTTAGTCATATTCATCACGAAGTTATTATGAGCCTAAAACTCTAGCATATTCGAAATGATATTCATATTCTGAGTCACATCCTTATTGTCACCGATGTTGGGACGAGAATCAACGAGCTTATTTACCTGTACCGACATTATATCGAAAATAGCATCATGAATATCTTCAGTCATTAAATCGAGGTTAGTGGTGACCATATCCAAGAACTGGTAGTCGTAGGAATTGCGACCACTCAAAGACATCGGATTGTAAACTTTGCAGAGGGCGAGTGTTTTATTTCTAATCATCTCGAGATCTGTCGCATTTTTGTAAGTACAATTGACTCCAGCATACCCTGGGTTGCATTTACAGTAATATTTCTTGTTGAAATCATTGAAAATGCATTGACCACTATAGCTGCATGTCGCCTGAGTACATTTATCAGCTGTGATCTTCGCATCAAACGCATGAGTATCAACTGCCTAGATCTGGCCGAGGTCTTAAGCAATCTGCAATATTTGGCTGGTAAGTTTGACCGCATCCTTCTCATCAGTGACCTTGGACACATTCACTTTAGCGAGCTCTGTTTTAGAATTTGCAGAAGATTTTTTGAGTAAGACAAATGAAGTCTCGGTGAAAGCGCTGAATCCCTTCAAGCTCTTAACTTGGCACTTGATTTAAGCTGACAGAGACAAAAAAATAGGGTCGAAGATCATTTGCAAAGAGGGTAAACGAGAATTGGCAGTCTTTATTGGCACATAAGAATCTCCTTTGTCTAGAGAGTAGAAGAAACTATACTCTGCTATACCACCATCGTCTCCGTCGTACCATCCGGGACTGGAAATATTGAAAGTAGTGACACTTGCGATGCCCTAACTTGGAGCGATGACACACCGACCATTCTTGGGAGGAATTCCAATGAAGATAATATTGTACATGGATGCAGCCATTCCATTGTAGTAAGTGTCTTTTCCCCTCACAAAGAAAGTGATGTTGTAGTATTTATTTGGCACTAGAATATTGTTATCCAAGTGGACTCTCGTGATATCGGTGTCGAAATATGGTTTAGCTGCGTCCTTTGCAAGGTCCACATCTGTACTTAGTTATGAAATTATCCAACCATAAGTGAAAGTAGTTTTGTTCTCTCCATTCAAAACTTCAAAAGTAGCATACAGGTCTATAAACGATCCATACTAATAAACAGTACCGTCTAATGGGAACATACTTGTAACTAAAGGGTTAGGGTCACAAGATTATGTCTGATAGTTTCCATATAGACCACGCAAGCACTTATCAAGACAACCGAATCCTTACTTGAAATACTTTGCTTTACATTTTGGGCATTGTGTTGGGGTGTACTCGCATGTTTCACAATAAGGATGGCAAGGTTGGCATTTTCTATTTGGATCTGAATAATACCCGTTAGGACATGGTCCGTCTGGGATACAAGTCTGCTCAGCCTCGATAAGCCTATACTGAGAAGTACAGTCAGTGCAGCTAGTGTTAGTGACTCCGTTGCAGTTTTTGCAACTGGAATGACAAGGAATACACTCAGCCATATTAGATGACTCGTTAAAAACACCAAATGTACCCTCTGGACATATTTTTAGGTAAATTTCTCTCAATTCCATGATCATTGATAGTGTTATAGGAGCAGTAGGAGTAGTTAGTGTACCTTTGACACTGTCACGGAAGGCCGTATTATTTGTTCTATACTCATCGAGACGATAATAAGCTATCATTTCAGGCGGAGGAGTAGTAATAGAGATATCTTTGAAATTATTAATTTAGAAGTATGAACGAGCAACATTCCACCACCTAAACTCTTTAACATAACCCTTCAATCTATTTTCAGAGGGTTTCAACTCTTAACTACCACCAAATGTTAATTCTCTGAAAGTAAGAATATCTGCAGTGATCAAAGATACAGAGTTGAGCCCGGTACTTAATTTTTCTCCAGTCAAATAGCAATTAAGTGCACCAGTGGCTTCACTTAAAGCAAAAGCATAGTGGTACCATTAATTAGCCTTGAGGTTAAATGAATCGCAATATGATAGGACATCGAAGGCCAATTAGACTTAGGCGACATTAGCCTTCTTTTTCAGCTTATAGGGAGAGGCACCAAGGATTATATCGACAGAGGATGTTAATGGATTATCTATTTTAAACCAAAGCTCCACTGTCATTTCTGTAGGGTTAAGACTTGTGAGAGCAGAGTCCATCGTCATATTGAGCTGGACTTACCCGTTAAATCGAGCGAACATTTCCCCCTCACAAGAGTTTGGCACCTGTCTGTAGCCAGTTTTACATTTTTGGCAATCACTAACCATCGTACATTGATTACAATAATAAGGGCATGTTTAACATGATCCAGTAGGATTGTCTGGAAACAAGGGTGGATTACACTTTGAATCACATGTAGTCTAAGTCAGATAATTTCCAGGAGAACATTTACTGCACATTGAGTTCATTGCACCAGTGCAATTATCACATGATACGTCGCAAGGAAAGCAAGTTCCAATTTCAGTGATATAACTCTTCATTGGACATGAATTTAGGCAAGAGCGGCCTGAGATCACAGATTTATCATTACAAACGATGCAATCATTGATGGCATTTACACAGATTTTGCACTAGGGATCACAGGCATCACAAGATCTGTTTGCGTGGTTTTAATAGTACTAGAGGTAAGGACATCTATCTACGCAGGCATTTCCAAATAAGTATCTGTATGAAGTGACACCTCCGATGACCAAATCTTTACATGAAAGGCAAGTGTAATTATTGTTGACGCAAGTTTTACATTAAGGAGCACAAACCATACAAACTCTACTTTATTTGTCCGCATAATATCCTACCGGGCAGGTTGCTACACATTGATTTGTGAGGGTGTCTAAGTAAAATGTTTCCATACAATAATTGCATTGAGTCGACGTAACACAGGAAGCACAATTTGTTGAGCATTATGTGCAATCAACTCCATTATAAGTAAAGCCTTCTGGGCAACTACGAGGAGGATAACATTTCTTGTTGGCCAAGCTGTAATTAGGAATACACTAAGTGCATGTCGAGTAATCTGTACATGTTTTGCAGAACTCACTGCATTTTCTGCAGATGCTCAGATAAGGATCCTTGACTCCAGTTGGACAGCTAGCAGTTTTTGGTATACATTAGTTTGTTTAATCAACGTATATATACTCATCGATGCACCAAGTACATGTGTTTGGATTTGTCTTGCACTAGCTACAAGGATAAGTGCAACTTTCACATTAGTCAGTAATGTTATTATAAAATTTGCCTGGTATGCAATCTGTCCTGTCAAAATAGGCGATAAACACTCTAAAAGTAAATGACAAGGCAACACTACTTGGTTAGCGAGTTGGCCATCCTTTTATTTTGATTGTGTAAGGACTCAACTCTACCTTAGTTTTATCAGTAGTCACCAAAGTTATATTGGGATTAGTGCCTTATTTGACAACAGTCTATGAGACAAACATCGGGTCTAGTGCAGAATTAATTGGGGTCGTAAATACATAAGTAAAATTGCAAATCCAGGCTGGGTCAGACATCCTGAAGTAAGGTATTTAAACTACTTAGTCAGTTTAGTTGATCCAAAGAGTCATGTCATCGATAAAAGGGACTGAAAAGGCATAATATGCACAAGGATCTCTAATAATTTGCAAGGTAAATACAGTGTTTGACTACTTATATCCGCCTACTCCTAATGAAGCGAACACTCTAATTCTATATGTGCCGACTTAAGCTTCATCTGCTGTAAATATCTTTAAGGTATTATTTGTTCCAGCAACAGATGGAGTAGTGAAAATAGTTGGATCAAGAGTATTATTACTGCTGGGGTTAGTAATTTGATAGTCCCTCAAAGTATAAGAAATCGGTCCACACTTTCCAATTGTTTCGCTCCATACGAAAGTAAGATCTATTGAATCTCTTCCTGTATAATAAACCCAATTAGGCATAACCTGAGGAGTGATGACTGTTGGAGCACAATCATTCGTGATATTTACTGTGAATACTTTGCTTGCCACAAAATCACCCTGTAAGTAAGAATTTACTAACAAGTCAGTCCAAAGCTTTGCATATGGAACAGATTGTGTCCAAATCTAAATTCTTTAAATACCACTTGATTAGTTGACTATCTGATATATATTTGGATCAATAGGTCCTCCAGTCGTGTAATTCAATAGCTCGAATATTTAATATACCGAGCCACAGGACTTTGTGGAGTTCGTGACAACCCAATTCAGGTCAAAGTATTTGGGCGACCACTCCGAAATATCATAAACAGGGATGGGACTATTGGGAATTGCCACTGGGTTATTGATGCATGGCGATACTACTTGCGATCTGAAGATAACACTTGAGGATTTATTGTTTCCGAGGGCTGACATTAGCATTACAAAGTAAGTTCCTACATGGGCTGTGCTCGAAACATCATAAACATAGCTATTATTATCACCCTTTAATGATATAAATGATGGAAGAGCTTTATTTGTAGTCGAAAGATAAGTGTAGTTGTAAATTACAGTATCAGGGCAGAATCGACTCACAGTAATCGGATTGAACTAAAATGATTATGTTTAGCTTCCTGAGACATCTGGATTGTATTAAAAGATCTAATTCGGAATTGTTGGTGAGGTTATTGTCGGAGCACCACCGCCAGTTGTAACAATCGGACACCAAGTATTATTTGTAAGGGCTTCAACTTGATTCAAATTATTTAGACCAGTAATTGTTCCCAAAGATCTCATAGTTTTTGAAATTGAGTTTGCAAAACCTGATGTTGAGGTCAATCCTGTTAACTTCCAATCCATTTGAGCTACTAAGACTTAGTCGAGACTAATCTAAGTTGCAGGGATATTGAAGTTCTAAGTTGTAGGATTACAGCTGTATGTCCACTCTAGAGGGTCAAAAATATTGATCCATCCCTAATTCATTGGCTGGTTCGTCTAAGTATCACCCTTGTATATCTTGTTTGACCTGCCAAAATAGTAGATGCGCGACATATGAACGAACTTTGCTCCTCCATATTGATTGTAGCCATCATGACTGACAATATTTAATTCATCCAGTTTCTTAGTCGATACTGTCACTCTTCCTAAGATCAATTTGAAATTGACTGGATTGGGATCACTTCGATAATTGTAAAGGAAATATAGCGTTCCCTGTACCCTTGAGAATGTCCCCAGACAATTATAGGTATTGTATACAGAAAGTGATGTCGGAGTCAAAACTGTCTAAGATTAAGAGACTACTCCAGTGAAAATGAATTCTCCAAAATGAATTCGATAATTATCTTAAGACATTAAACAGGCTGAAATGAAATGTTGGCCTGTAAGATCATTCTCTTCTAAGCTCATTCTCTTTATTACTGCAACTGAAGAGTCAGAGTTGTAATCTGTTCCCGGAACATGCACAAAGTACTTTTGGAAAACACCTGTGCTAAATAGAGCCTTGCCAAGTATGGATCTTCTTATTCCACCACTGTCGGTGATTAAAGCACTTAAATAGAACTAAGTTGTATCACCTCTTATTCTCTAAAGTGCAAAGCTCTAACTGATCATCATGGGTGTATTTGTGCCACCAACAATATAAAATGAAGTACTGAAAGTGCCAGCTGCTGTCTATGTCAGTGGGAATCTATTTATTACAGCTTGCCTTCTATTAGATAATCCTGTTGGAGCAGTGTCAAGAGCCACTGTAATCATGTTAGATGAATCAAATATCATGCCACCAGAAAAGACTTTTCCTTTAAGCACTGTATTTTCGCGATATGCCCCATATAGAGTTCCATCCTTATTGAGAACAATTATGAGATATGAGAGGTCATAATTTGCTTTGTCAAGAGCTATCGCTACTTTTTCTCCATCCCATCTGAATGTAATATCTGAGACTGTTGTGAATTCTTATGAACTAGCTTAATCATTGGTCTGGATATACTTGGCCCAAGCATAAAAGTTACCTTTAGCGATATAAACTGCAAGAGGCAAAGAATAGGAAAGGGTTTTGCCTTCGAGCAAATTCTTATCCTGAGTTTAACCTCCAATAACGATCTGACCTGTGTCATCAGTATCCATGCAGGTGATCATTGTGTCAGCGTTAGACCCACCAACAACTCTAGGGAATGTGGTCCTAAAGCACGGCACGATAGGAAGAATAGCTGTGCCGCCTGCACTTGAAGTGACTGAGCCAACAACGTGAGAAGCAGTAACTCGAGCGATGACAGTGTCGCCAACCAACAAGTTGTACTTGGATTTCAGATTTGTAATTATAACTGTGCATCTAGTTCCCAAATCTGCAGTCGGAATCGATGGCATCTTAAAATCAGTAACGGCATTGTTATTCTCAAAGCACTCGGTGAGCATGCTAACAGCGACAAAACTGCCACTCTTTGCTTAAATATCAACTTGATAGGACACTGCAAGGCCACCATTATCTGTGGGAGGCTCCCAATCAATAACAATAATGTCATCTTCTTCAGTGTATGAATTGTACGCTAAGGAAGATGTAGGTGCTGCCAATCCTGCTGGTGGAATAGCCGTCCAAATTCCGAACACTGTGGAATTCTGAGCACCAAGACCGAAATCATTCCAGGCTTATACTTTGAAACTGTACAGATTACCCGTTTTGTAAATGACTGTATTCAATTCCTGGTACACTGTGGCATTATTCGTTGAAGTTATAAGTACTGACCAAGTTCCCTGATTGGTTGCTTTATCGTAGTAAATTCTATAATCCACATTTTATCCTCCAGTTTAAGAATTGGTTGACAATCCTACCCATGTAAGATGAATTTAGTTCTTGCCAGTATTGACACCTCTGGCAAGACTTGTTGGAGCAGCCTGAGGCAATTTTTTCGCAAGGACACCAATAGTATTGGGATTCGACTGGCCTGACCACCCCATCACATTGTATGCGTCGACTGTCGCTTAGATCAATGTGTCAATGCCTAGATTGAATGGTGCAGTAGTGAACTTAGTCATTGGCATTGCGCAAGTTAAAGATGAAACGACTGTTGGATTAGCACCAGCGCATCCTGTATCTTCAATGTAAGATCCATTGCTGGCTCTAAATCTGATAGCATATTTAGTGACTGCTTGGGCATGATCATTTGGTGTTACTGCCCACACAATCGTCACAGTAGTGTTATAAAGCGATGTGACAGGAGGAGCAAGAATGTCAGGAATAGTGGATGCGTAGTAGGAGGCTTCACCTGAAAAACTACCTATTCCATGGATATTTATCGCTCTGTACTTGAACTTATATTATGTACCTGGGACAATAGCTCTAGCGGGAGTCACTGAGAAATCCAATGGATCAGTCTTAGTATGCAGATAAGTAAATTTGAACGGAGGAGTATCAGTATAAAGGATTTCATAATCGTTGTTGGGGTCCATCCAGTAAATTTCATAGGAAGTAATTTGGATACCGCCCCATGTGTCAACTGTCGGCAGAGCAGTCCACGATATTTACATTTTCTTATCTGTCGTAATTGATAATGTATTCGTTACAAATGTGGTCGGCGTCTGAGGCTATGTCTGTATCGCTGCATTGTTACCAGAGGTGGTTGATATTATCTGGTAATAGGTTCCTTGACCCATTGGGGTTTCAGCCCAAATTCTCATTGTTAATTTGTCATTGAGACCCCAGAACCAAGGACTTCCACGGAGATTCGCCATGGGTATTAAGCAGCTTTGAGTAGTATTAATTGTTGTATCTGCGCCATCACAGTCAGGAGAAGCAAAATAATGGGCAGAATTGGATGCAGTTCCACCCTTCTTCATAATAGTGATATAGTACCTGAAAATTGAAAGACCACGGTTAAATGGCTCCTGCCACTTGATGTAAAAGTTTGTCGAACTGTTAGTTGTGGTGATCCAGGATGTTGCATCTGGTGACTTTGCTGCGATGATCTCAGTGACAGCGCTCCAAGCGCCCCAACCAAATTTGTTGTAAGCTCTCACTCTTGTTCTATAGGTTGTACCTCCAATAATACTTGCAGAAGTCTACACTGAAGTTAATGTTGTATTTGAAGGGTTTCCTTAAAGAGTAATCCATGTGTCTAAAGTGGGATCGGAATTTGAGCTGTTGCCTGTGTTTCTTTAGACTTAATATGAGGAGATCTTGCAAGTGGAACCTCCACTTGCAGTGGTATAATCATTGATGGAAGCCCATGTTATATGTAAAACATTGTAATCTGTGTTACTTCCTCTTACTGGTGCAGAGGGGGCATTCGGCTCTACTTCAATCACTGTTGAGAACTGAGCATCAATTGCGTCGGAAGTACTAATATTGAAGCCTTTAATGTTTCTAGAGTTTGCTCTGGCCACTACTTTGTCCCCTTTCAAGAGGTTGAAAGGGCTGTCCCTTAGAATATTCATGTAAATATAGCAGTATCGATTGGATATAAAGGAAGCAATACTTCCATCACAGGTAGTGAGATAAGTATAAAACGAGCTGTCTGCACCTCTAATTTCAATCAGATACTCCTTAACTGAATCTCCATTGTCCTGGGGATAGTTCCAAGCAAACTTTACTGAAACATCTGAATTAATAAGCGATGTTGTAATCTTGTCCATCTTGTCAGGAGGTGAAGACGGTATTAAGCTAAGAATCGGTGAATCAAATGAGCTTGAATCTCCTACTTGATTTTGAGGCCTGATCTTGAATTAGTAAGTTGTTCCATTTTTTATTGCTGACTCCCATAGGAATGTTGTAACTCTAGCATTCAGAGGGACAGATTATTCAGTCCATTAATTTTTGCCTTAGTCCCAATAAACTCTATAATAAGTTATGGGGTCTCTGCCAGTGTCGAGAGGATCAGTCAAATCTTCCCAATCGATCATTATCTAAGTTGCATTGGTCTAAGTATTTTCAACTGGTGCCTTCATTCTCTTTAGTCTATTGGGAACATCATCAGTTAATATAAGTGAATAGTCGGAGTAAATTCCAAGGCCTACTCCATTTTGAGCAGCAACACGAACCTTAAATTCAGTATTGGATTACCAATAGGAGTTAGTTTTATATACTATCACGTTATCAGAAAGATCGGGATATTAGTTTATAGTTTGCCAATTATTGCTAGTAAAAGATGAAACAATCCACTAAACTTTATAATGAATAACTGGGTCTCTCCCTGTATCAATATCATCAGTAGATAACTATGTCCAAGTGATACCAAACTATGAAGCAGTTGGATCTCCGATATACACCTTTTCCATTTGTCTTGGATATGTATCAGTGAGAACTTAGAGCTCTGTTGTGATGCCATAGCCAACACCGTTAGTTGCTGAAACTCTATATTTCACATAATACGGAGTTTGATCCTAGTTTGCAGGGAAAGGTGATGCCAAAGTATGAGTATATTCAGTGACATAAGCGACACTTGAAGAAGTTAATGTAGTCCAAACAAGAGTACTTGCCTAATTATCATGATATTCAAGCTTGTAGTACTTAATCGTATCTCTTCCAATCTAAGTATCAGTGACCAAGTCATCCCATTTAACCTTAATAACTTTAGGATCAACCGATACCATGACAAGATTTTGAACTTCTTCAGGGACAGTGTCGGTAGTAATTAACAGCTCTTCAGAATAGGCACCCATTCCCATTCCGTTCGTCGCTGCTACTCTGTACTTAAAGATGGTGTTATTTTTGAAAGGAGCACTTGGAGAAGTATGAGTATAAGTAGAAATAATGGAGCCAGTTGGGTTCAGAGTGACGAAAGTTCCTGTAGAGGGGTCCACTTCAAGAGTGTAATAAGTAATTATATCTCTACCCTGATTGTTTTCAAAATCAGAAGTAGTGTTGGTAAATTAGTCCCAAGATATTTTGATCGCTTAAGGATTAAGATAGTCGCATCTTGGCTTATTCATAAATTAAGGCTTTACTGGAGTAAGAACATCTAAAACATCTGAGTAATCTCCCCAACCCACACCATTCTTTGCTCTTACTCTGTAATTGAAAGTTTTTCCAGCTGAGAAAATGGTTGTGGAAGAATGAGTCTTAGAATTTGTGATTGTGGTCACTGACGACATCAAATCGGTCCAAGTTCCATCTGCTGCATCAAAAGTAGTGGTGCAGGCAACAACTGAATTCGCAGCATAGCAAGGTCTATCAAAAAATTCTAGATGATAGTAAAGAATTGGGTCTCTTCCTATATCTGAGTCAGTGGTCAGCAAGTTCCAGTAAATATTAATGTAGTTATAGCGGATCATACTCGCCATAGGGACGTCCACTTTCTTGGGGACAGCGTCACATAAAACTGGGGTTTCTGTTGAAACAGCACCATAATCTACTCCATTCTTGGCAGTGAGTCTGTATTTGATAGTCATTCCAGAAGTCAAAATGGCTACTGGTGTGTGCACCTTGCTGAGAGGAACTGCCATATTAGTGGTGTAAGTGTTGAGAGCAACCCAAGTGCTATTACCTTGGTCCCATTCCAGCAAGTAAAAAATGATCGGGTCTCTTCCATTATCGGCAACATCGATTGCAACCCAAGTGATAGTCACTTGCTGCGGCTTCACATCGGCTTCTAGAATGATTGGAGGATTACATTTTTGTGGAACAAGATCTGCATAAATAGTTGTAGTGCATTAAAATGTGCTATAGTCAACACCGTTCTTGGGAGTTAACCTGTAGACATAAGTGCCTCCACTATTAAGAATGGCAGGTGGAACATGATTATATGAGGTCGGCACAACCATATTAGTAGTGTATGTATTGAGTGGCTCCCACACACTCTTCCCCTGGTCCCACTCGAGCAGATAGAAGATGACGGGGTCCCTTCCATTGTCGGCATCAGCAATCTTATCCCATGTGATCTGCACATTCTAAGGGTAGATACTTGTCAAAGGAATTATGGGAGCAGTACAAGCTTGAGGGACTGAATCAGCATAGATAGTCTTGGTGCATTAGTAGGGACTGAAATCAACACCATTTTTAGCTGTCAAGCGATACACATAAGTGCCGCCACTATTTAGGATTGCAGGAGGAGTATGGACATAAGAGAGAGGAACAGCCATATTAGTAGTGTAGCTGTTCAGTGGTTCCCAAACGCTCTTGCCCTGGTCCCAATCTAATTGATAGTAGATGACTGGGTCTCCTCCATTTTTAGTCACATCAATATCAACCCAAGTGACTGAGACTTTCTAAGGCCAAATGCTTGAGTCTGGAATGATAGGATCTGTACAAGCTTGAGGTACTTAGTCAGCGTTTATTCGAAGTTTACAGTATAGCAAACTGTAGCCCACTCCATTTAATGCTCTGATTCTATAAGTATAAGGAGCCCCAGTCGTTAAAATGTAACCAGGATTGTGCACTTATTTCGTAGGTACAGCTATTCCAGTTGAATAGCTATTAAGAGTAAAAAATTATCCTTCATTTGTACCTGAATCCCATGAAACCTCATAAAAGACGACAGCATCACCTCCATTATCAGCCTCAGCAATATTTAGCCAGTTGACAGTAATTTGCGAAGGCTTAATATCATCCAAGGTAATAATCGGGTTAGTGCATGCTTAAGGCACTTTGTCAGCATACATAGTGTATGAGCACTAACTTAGACTATATCCAACTCCATTCTTAGGGGTGAGACGATATATGTATGGTGCTCCACTGGTTAAAATTGAGGGAGTATTATGAACATAGGAAGTGGGGACTGTCATTCCTGATGTGTAAGTATTCAAAGGTATAAAATTGGATTCTGACCCGGAACCAAGTCCCTGATCCCATTCAAGCAGATAGAAAATCACACTGTCACCTCCATTTTAAAGTGGGTCTATCGTTGACCAAGTCACTGTCGTCTACTGCGGCTTTATGGTAGCGATGGCGACTGCTGGTGTACTGCAAACCTAAGGAACAAGGTCAGCATTCATTGTCCCCTCACATGTGGGACCATAGCCGACCCCGTTCAATGCAGATACTCGATATTTGTATATTGCCCCACTCGTTAAAATGGCTGAAGGGGTGTGAACCAATTTGACAGGAACGGCCATTCCGCTTGTGTAAGAGTTGAGCGGAACATATGTGTTGATCGTCGGCCCTTAATTCCATTCTAAGAGATAGAATACGACATTATCTCCTCCATTGAGAGTTGAAGCAATAGGAGCCCAGTTTATCGTTACCTATTGAGGATTGATGTCAGCAACAGCAATAGTAGGACTATTGCAAGATTGAGGTATTTTGTCAGCCTCTACTTCAATTGTTCCGCAAGCACCTTCTCCTACTCCATTCTGTGCACAAATCTAATAATTTTACTTCGATCCAGAAGAAAAGATACCTGATGATAGAGTGTGAGTATATGACGTAAGAATTGTAGTGGTTGTTGGGTAGTTAGTGAGAACTTGATAGGTGGTTCCACCAGTTGGTAGCCACTTAACATGATAGTAGATCACATCATCACTACCAGTATCAGCTGCCAGCGAAATAGGAGACCAGGTTAATGAAACAGAGTTCGGGGTCACTCCCACCAATGTTGGGTTATTCATTCTGATGGGAACTTAGTCAGCGGGAACGCTTAATGTTGGAGAATAAGCTGTAGTACCACCAATACCCATATTATTCTAGGCGACCACTCGATAAAGCTAAGTTGAGGCAGAGGGAAACACTGTGGTCCTCGTGTGAGTAAAAGTTAGGACCTTCCCTTAAATATTTTTAAAAGTGAGAATATCCCAGCGCGCTGGACTGACCTCTGAGTTGTACCATTCAAGTTGATAGAAAATGGGAGTATCTCTGCCATTCATATTCAGATCAGTCAGTTCATTCCAGTTCACAACAATGCTCTTCGGGTTCACTGCTCCATAAGAGAGAGCTGTCATTGATGTTGGGACACTCAAGGAAGTACAAGTCGTCGTTGCATAAGTATTTGAATAGTCCACTCCATTCTTAGCTTTCAATCTAAAAGAATAAACTGTGGATGCGATGTAAGCGACAGAGACACTATATGTGTAAGTTGTGTAATAATTTGAGAAATCGGAATTTAGTTGAGTAAAAGTAGATCCACCAACTGAGTATTCGATACCATAAAATGTGACTGGGTCACCTCCATTGTTTGTAGTTGCGAGTTCAGTCCAAGAGAATTTCATGGAAAAGGGCAAGACTTCAACGCATGTCAAAGTCACGGTGGTCATTGATTGGGGAACATTATCAACTGTAATTTATGTATAATCTGAGGCAGTGCCATTTCCATTGAAATTGCAAGCGAAAACTTGATATCTCCACACCTGGCCTTATTATGCGATAGCTTGAGCCTAAGTAAAAGTTTCATTAAAAGTAAATGTATTTGAATCAAAGCCATAAGATACGAATGTGGTTGTACAAGTAGCCCCGACGCATCTCTAAATATAATACTTCGTAATGGATTCATAACCAATATCATTAAGAGTTGTCAATCCAACCCAATTAACAACGATATTAAGGGGATTGATAGTGGTGACAGTCGGAGCAGCCATTTTAATGGGGACTGTTGGAGTCAAAACAGTAGTTATACTCGCCATCGCTCCAAATCCAGCTGCATTAATTGCATAAACTCTGAAATAGTAGTTCGTATTTGCTAAATAAGTATATGCAGCTCGATAAAAGGAATACGATGTGGCGGAAGATACAAGAGTCACGTTAAGGATAGTAGTCGCTGTAAACAATGAATTGGTATTCCCCTCTAGTTAGTAGCCACTTATAGATAGCAAACCCTTGTCAATATCATTAGTGATGAGATTCCATGTGAAATCTAGCTTCGTCATTGTTTTCGCAACGAGAGACATTGAAGGCTGAACTTGGGGTACTCTTGGCATACTTACAGCGAGATCAACTGATTTTGTACCTTCTCCGTAAACATTGACAGCACTAACTGAGAAGTAAACAGTCGATCCCCACATATAGTTGAGGGGCGTTTTTCCTCCCCATTATTCCCAATATCTGGTGCTAGGATTTGTTGTTGCCAATAAGAGGGCAACATTCGAGAGTGAAAATCTATAATAGACTTTGTACGATTAGATGTCACTGTAGTTTATATCAGTGATAGAGGTAAGCTAGGTCCAATCTATTCTGAGGATTGCATCAAAGTTACTTGACAGAGTCGGAGTAATTGGTGCAACTGGAAAACCTCCCAGCATTGTGTACGGAGTTCCTGCAGTTTAAAAAAAAGCTACAGGTGCACAGCCATTAGATGACCCGATTTTATAATACCAGGTTGATGTATACTAATAATTTGTAGTATCAGGAAGAGTGACTGTAATTGATGTGCCAGTAGTATAGTAAGTACCAGGAATGTTACCGTATACGCCAGCAAGAGTACTAGATCTCTATACTGTATAGGTTACTGGATACATGTTTCCAGTGCCAATTGGCGATGTATTACTCGTCCAAGAAGTGGCAAGCGCTGGCCATTATATCGTGAAGGTGTACATAGTTTGCGTGAATGAAACTGAGAGGGGAGCTGTGGGTGTCGTTTAAAGGACATAAGGATGAGTCGCTTAATAGTAAGAAGGTGAGATTAAGTAAACCGAATTCTTAAATCTTATCCTGAATGTGAACTAGCTGCCCGGAAAGTACCCATAAGTGCTTAGAGTAGAGAAAGGAATACTGTAAGAAACTATATTCAAAACATTATATACTCCCGGATTTATAGCATTCCATACAGTTGTTGACCCATAACTGAGGATATCTAATTCTGTATACATATTGGTTCCTGATGGAAATGTAAAAGTCCATGAGAAGGCTATACCGCAATAAGGTGGTGATGGATATGACATAGTAAAGCCGTTCGATCCTATGACTGGAGTGATTCCAGGTGTCGTTTGAAGGATACGCTACTCATCATTTTAAGTATTGAAAGTTTCAACATTCATGAAAACTTAATTTGTGGCGTTGGATCCATCTTCATATTAATCTCTTTATAAATTAATATTAGAAGGTTGAAGCTCTTAGGCTGATGCCACATGGAAAAGTCTAGAAAGCCAAGTTCTCTAAGGTCTTATCTTTTCAATATTGACAATTCCAATCTCGTCCGTCTTCTAGAATTCATCTTTTCTTGTTCTAATTCGCTAGCATCTTAGCTTTTAAGATGAATTTTCAAAGTATTCATTCTGAGACTAGACCATTAATTCTTAATGGATCATCATCGATTTAAAAGTTTTATAATCTGAGTTTGAGACATCATACATTCCTACCATTTTCTCAGATAATTGTTACTCGTCAATCGATTCTTTTAGGTAAATCCAAGATGTCCCAATGGTAAGTGCGAGAATCTTGATTATTTTCTTTAATCCAGGATTATCCTTATCGAAGAATAATCTTCTTTGTTTGAGTTTGCTCTTCGTATTGAGTTTTAGCATAAGTTTGAATTATATATATATTATATTAATATTGGTTGAGTTTTTTATAATGCGCTTTTATATATAAAGAGAAATGAAAAATAGTGACAATCTATTTATAACTTTCATAGAA
>Ga0138272_1034448_pt1 | contig 14327 bp, 15 predicted proteins | sample C_130709_E_mt_FD_106911 | JGI IMG/M metagenome (GOLD analysis project Ga0138272, IMG submission 106911) | Freshwater microbial communities from Lake Croche, Canada - C_130709_E_mt (Metagenome Metatranscriptome) | ecosystem: Environmental > Aquatic > Freshwater > Lake | place: Canada: Quebec...
AATTAATATAAATGAACATATAAGGAAAAAATCGATCATTAGACCATTAATTGGGGAGAAGCTAAGATCCTCGGAATCGGCCACCCAAGAGAAACTCTTTTCAACCTCTATTTCTTCTCCTCTGTTTTGCTTTAACTCTCGATTTGACAAAGTTTGTGACCTTTACTTAAGCTTAGATGAGTATAACCCAAGTGAGCCCATCTCCTATCGGCCTTGTTATCTCTAGAAATACGACTCACTACAGCATTACTTGGACTGACACGGTGACCGTCAACGGTGCAATCATTGACTGGTACTGCTTGCAGATCCAAAATGCTGATACAACTTACACTCAGCCATGCATTTATAACAATACATACCCAGCTTCACCTGTTACCATAGCAAACTCCGCTATGATTGATATATATGGATATGCCCCAGGATAATACGTGACTGCAAGGGTAAATCAGAAGAGGTAAAATTCTGCTTCAGTTAAATACACTCCCTCCGGCTATAATGAGGATATTACTGGATAGGACTTAATTGATGTCCCTCGAGGTGCTGTTACTGGGCTCGCAGTCACTACTTCGACTAGACTCAGCATCGTCCTCTCCTGGAATACTTTTTCCACAGCCATAGCTGACACAGGAAATTCACCATTGACTGCTTACTATGTCGAGAGGAGCTGTGCCACATGTGCCAACGGATGGCTTCATTTGTCCAGCACATCGTTGACCAATTCATAGACACTAACACTTTCAACTATTGAAGCTAATGGAGTCACATACAGTTCAACCTACACACTCCGTGTGACACCTATAAATGCCTGTGGTATAGGCCTAACCAAGTCAACTTTGGTGTTTACTACCAAGGCAGCCCCTTCAGCACCAACAGTAGCAAACCCACCGATCAAAAATATTTTGACAGCAACACAAATCTAAGTGTCTTGGACGGCAGTCGACGGCACAAACGAAGACTTGACTGGTGGCTACCCCATCACCTCTTACTAACTCTTGAGAGCTGTTTCTCCCGCCTAATCCATTGCAAACTACACTGTTCTGGTTGATGCGAATGTTCTGACACTCTCTTAGACCACAGGATGGTTGTGGAATACTTCCTATGACTATGCAGTCAGAGCGAAAAATCAACTTGGTCTGGGCCCCCTTTCTACACTGCTAAACCTCAAGACCGGAATTGATCCCGCACTTTGTGTCCTTCCCAGAGGTATGACTATACCTGAACTTGTTGATGTTACTCCTCTCAGCATCTCTATTAAGTGGAGTGAACTGACAGATCTCAACCTCAACGGAGGAGATTTCCCAATTTTCTATCAAGTAGAGTACAGTTCCAACAACTCGACATGGAGTGTGCTGAATGCAAACGGGCCCCTAGTATTCCAATATACTCATACAGTCACTACAATATTCCCTTCCGCTTCCACTCAGTATTATAGGCTCAAAGCAAAGAATAATGTCGGTCTTGGAACTGTGCCATCTCCCGTATTGTCTGTAGTCGCTGACTCTATACCAACAGGTATGACAACCATCACAAACGGTACCATCAATCCTACAGACATAACAATTACTTGGACTGCCCTCACAAATACTACACTTAATGGCGGGGACCCTCCTATTTTCTACGGAGTTTAATGGTATGATAGTACCTCAGCAGTATGGACAGAATTGAATTCTGGAGGGCCATTTGCACTTTCTTATACACATACAATGGCATCCATTTTTCCTTCTGCCTCAACTCAGAAATATAGAGTTTACCCCAAAAATGGAGTAGGAGTGGGCACTGTTTTCTCAAACGTCCTCATAGTTCTCTGTGATGAGTATCCTTCTGGAGCAGTGACTGCTACTGTGAAAGATGTCTAGCCGAAATCCATAACAATTCAATGGAATGAACTATTGCTTGATTCTTAGAATGGAAGAGATGTCCCTTCTTTCTATCTCGTTGAGACTGCTTTATCAACAGCACCCACTGTGTGGACAGCTCTCAATGATGGAGGAGCAATGGCCACAGATTATACATACACCTTAGCTAACAGTGCAATTTTTGATGAGACAAAACAATATTTGTTCCGAATCAGAGCTAAAAATGGTGTCGGCTATTCTCCATTATATTCAGCTACATTAACAGTTTAGCCTGATAAAAGACCACAAGGTATGACTGCACCATACCTAAAATCACTAACATAAATTAGCAACGGAGGGCAAACAATGAAGTGGGATCCTTTACTTGATATGACAATGAATGGAGGAGACGTTCCCTTCTTCTATAGTATTGAGCACAGTGCTGATAATCTTTCCTTCTATACATTCACAATTGACCCAGTAAAGACAACCTACTTTGAAACATCACACAATCCAGGCACTATCCTCACCAATCGAGCTTACTACCGAGTGCGAGCTGAAAACTTAGTAGGCATGGGCAATATCTATTCAAGTTCTGTGATGGTTCAAACTACCATGAACTCAGGATAAGCAGCATCAACATCTAATTATACAATCAACGTATGCTTGGTCAATCCTAAGGATATCTAACTCTGCTGGAGTGATTGGACTGACATGTGGGGTCCGACAGCCAGACCAAATTTCTTCTAGGTGGAATGGTTGAATCCTCAGCGGCTGGGACTTCTTAATTGTGACTAGGTCTCATCCACTTACTTGAATGATTGGTCGAATCCGACAACTAACCCCTCCTCAAAATGGCAGGTTGTGAGCGCTACTTCGGGCACTAAATTCACCTATTTTAAGCATGATCTCCCAACAGGTATTTTCGCCAACGATGTGTTCCCCTCGAACCAATACTAGTGCTACCGTGTCCGCATGCACGTTGGGGGTGTCCCCCATCCCCAGCCGACGCCCGTGAGAAAGGCGTTGGCTGACAGTCTCCCATACTTCATGAACCCGCCTACTCTAGTGGAAGTCCACCCGTACAACGTGACTGTGAAGTGGCTGCCATTGAGCCTAACCAACGAGACCGGTAGAGACGACCCTATCTTCTACCTACTTGAGTGGTACAATTATGATACTAACGCGTGGGAAGCTCTCACTAGCATGGCCACGACTGGAATGGTGCTTAACTATACATAGATCAGGACTGGATCTTACTTTAGTGTCGGTGCGACACTCAGATACAGAGTCTCCGCATAGAACGGGGTGGGGATGGGTGTACCATCGGCTGAGCTAGTTATCAATTCTGACACTGCTCCAACTGGGATGGATCCAATCAATACCGGTTCAATTTAACCATACTCAATCAATGTGATATGGAGTGAGCTGACACCTGCTTTGAATGGAGGTGACCCTCCTATCTATTACAAACTGGAATGGCTAGATTCTTCAACAAATACTTGGACAGTTCTTAACGGAGCAATCCCGGATAAAATCTTCGCCTTCACACACATCGTCACTACGATGTTTACTCCGAACTCGAACTAGCAGTATCGTGTACTGCCCAAGAATCAGGTTGGCTGGGGTGTGGCATACTCACCTGTTCTCACTGTCTTGTGCGACACATTCCCTTCAGCTATGGCAATTCCAGCAGCTGTCAGTATAAAACCCAAGGAAATCATTGTCACATGGACTCCTCTAGTGTCTGATGCCGACACAGGGAGAGATCCCATTAGGTATTATCAGTTGGATTGGGATCAAGGGAAAAGTGATTGGATTGAAATCACTGACTAGGCTATCGATGGATTAACAACTTCTTTTTCGCTAGTGCCAGATGATGACCAGATTTTTAGCCCTAACACAAATGTGTAGTTTAGAGTAAGAGCGACCAACATAATTGGATTTGGAGGATATTCACGCTCTCTGAGTGTACTCACAGATGGACCTCCCACTCGTATGAATACTCCAACTGCATCAGTTATTATGCCAAAACAAGTCAATTTGAAATGGATAGCAATATCCTCTCAAGCAGACACAGGGAGAGATCCTATTACTTACTATAGATTGGAATACTTAGTTAGACCTTGCTATTCTTCAACGGAAATTTCTTGCCTTATTGCCAGTGATAGCTAAGACTAATGGATTGAAGTGACAACCGAAGCTGTATAAGGAGCAGCAACTACTTTTATTCACACTTTTACAAACATTTTGAAGCCAGATGAGCAATATTACTATCGTGTGTGTCCGAAAAATGGCGTGGGCTTCGGTGTTTGCTCTGACAACTTCGCTATGTTGAGTGACACAACACCCACATTTATGTACCCTCCAGTGGCAATAGATGCAAATATTAATCCTTACTGGATTTATCTGACTTGGTCTCCGATTACTACCGACTTGCAAACTGGGCGTGATCCAGCCATATTTTATGATCTGCAGTGCGATTTTGGGAGTCAGGGACAAAATTGGCAGAGTCTGATTGCTGAAACAGCCGGTTTACTTCTCGGATTTAATATAACGAGTGCAACCTTGCTTCCCAATGGAATGACCTACAATTTCAGGCTACGTGCTAAGAATGGAGTCGGCTGGGGAGTTTATTCAACTGTCACTGCGGTGAAGCTCGATCAGACTCCAACAAAAATGAATCCGCCAGTGATAGCAGTGGCTGATATAACTCCACTAAGTATGAAAATTACTTGGACAGCAATCGCATATATGACTGATGGAGGGAGAGATCCCATCATTTACTATGGTCTTGAGTGGGATCAAGGGATCAATCAATGGTAAAATTTGACTGATCAAGCAATTAATGGTGTCAGCACAACTTTTACAAAGAACTTTTAAGTTGCATTCGCAAGTGGTCAACCTATCAAGTTTAGAACATACGCAAAGAATCTAGTCGGCTCTGGTGAATACTCTTCAGTAGTCACTGCTTATGCTGACTAAGTGCCACTGTTAATGCCAACTCCAACCATAATAAGTGTTGATCCAAAACTTATCAAAATAGGCTGGACAGACATCCCAGTAGCTTATAATGGAGGTGACATAGTGACTTACTATGAAGTAAGTTGTGACTAAGGAACAAATAACTGGATAACACTTACAACTGATACTAACACTATTCTGTACCAATACTCTCATGTCAGTACTTTGCCATTTGCTAGCAACTCAATTATTAAATACAAAGTCAGAGGCAAAAATGGTGTAGGCTTTGGCGCATACAGTGCTGAGTTATCAGTTTAAGCGGATTCAGTACCAACGATGATGACAATTCCCTCAGTCAATCAACAACTTCATGTAGCACCAACATGGATCTACTTGACTTGGAGTGGTATTACTCTTGATACTCAGACTGGCAGAGACCCAATAGTTTACTATCAATTGGAATGGCTTAACAGTACTTCAACAATCTGGCAAATCTTAACTACTGAGAGTGCAACTATAAAATATAGCTTTAACTTTACTTCTCCAACAGTTTTTCCAAGCTAGAGCTCCCAAGTATTCAGATTAAGAGCGAAGAATGGTGTTGGATTAGGAGTTGCAAGTCCTGAATTCGAGGTCATTACTGATTCAGTTCCTATTTTCGCTAACATTCCTTTCAACACATCTGTGGTTGAGCCAAAGAGAATTGGACTTAGTTGGGCGCCAGTAACTGATTTCGTCTAGACTGGAGGTGACCCTGTTATTTCTTATGTTTTGGAATTTGACTATAGCTTACAAGATGGAATAGAAGATTGGAGACTAATAAATAATCCTGTGACATAAGGGACAGTGACCGATTTTACTTTTGTAAGCCCAACAGTTTTTCCTAGCGGATAAATTCTGAAATTCAGATTGGCATGTATCAATGGTGTTGGTTAAGGGTCTTATTCTGCCATAGGCCTAGTATAAGCAGATTATGTCCCCAAGTAGACATATGCCCCAGTTGTGAACTTAGCCCTCAATCACATAAATCCAAGGTGGGTCTATATCACATGGTCCAAGCTCTCTGACGCATTTGACTAAAGCGGAGGAGATTCAGTCATATTTTATAAACTAGAACGATATTTCGAAGATACTAGTCTTTGGATCGAACTTACAACCTACAATCAAGCTAGCTCAATTGTAGCAGATACCTTCAACTACACATTACCCTCAACTACTGTTTTTCCCAGTGGCAGCACTCTGACTTTCAGACTAACTGCTCTTAATGGAGTTGGTTATGGGTTGCCATCTGAAAATTTAATCATTGAAACTGACAAAGTACCTCAGTTTATGAATGTTCCATTTGTGAAACTCTCACTAAATAACGTGAATCCGAAGTGGATATTGGTACAGTGGCTCGAACTTGATTCGACTAATTGGAGTCAGACAGGAGGAGACGCAATCAACTATTATGAGCTTGAGTGGGACAAAGGAACAAATGGAGAGACTTGGACTATTGTCACTTATCCCACGAGTGGAGTACTCACACAATTTAATGTCACATCCGATACTATCATACCCAGTGGATCGACTCAGAAATTCAGAATGAGAGCTTAAAATGGGGTCGGGATGGGACTAAACTCTGAAATTTTGGACGTTATAGCTGATAAAGTACCTTAATATATGAATCCACCAGTAGTATTGTTAGATGACATAAATCCCAAGTCGATATAAATGTCATGGACTCCTCTTGTTTCCACTAATTGGGACTAAACGGGAGGGGATGAAGTTATCTACTATGAAGTTTAGTGGGATAAAACGACTTAAGGATTAGAATGGGTTACTCTAAATACTTACACAGTAGGAGACTAAGTTAATCTGATGTATAAACACATTGTTGAAACTCCATTTGCTAGTGGAAGTCTTTAGAAATATAGAGTGCGCGGCATGAATGGAGTCGGATTGGGTCTCTTTTCCGAAATACTTGATGTTTATGCTGATAAGGTACCTTAGTTCATGAACATTCCTGAGGTAAATTTCGTTGGAAATCAAATCAACCCAACTTGGATTAATCTGTATTGGCTCCCTCTAACTGTAACTGATTATACAGTCACAGGTGGCGACCCTCCCATTTATTATGAACTTCATTGGGATGAGGGCTCAAATGAACAGACTTGGAAAATATTGACAACTTATACACCTGGTTAAAACATCAACCTTTCATTTAATCACTCACTCACATAAGTGTTCCCCAGTGGAAGCATGCAAAAGTACAGGCTTCGTGCAATGAATGGGGTTGGTATTGGAATTTTCTCTGCTGTTGCAAATATTGAAGCAGATAAGGTACCATAGTATATGAATATTCCAAAGGTTGAATACTTAGCTAACCATATTAATCCATCTTGGATATATCTAACTTGGGACCCTCTATTAGATTCTAACTGGGCTTAAACCGGAGGTGATCCAGCCATTTACTACGAACTTCAATGGAGTGTTGATTTAATTACAGGCACTTGGACCACTTTAACCACCTATATCCCGAAACAACCACTTAACCTCGCTTTTAATCACACTATTCCTGACATTTTCCCAAGTGGCAGCTCTCAATATTACAGGCTTAGAGCAAGAAATGGAGTGGGATTGGGACTTTTCTCAGAAGTTTATGAAGTTCAAGCAGATAAAGTACCTCAGTTTATGAATATTCCATAGGTTGATTACTCAGCTAATCATATTAACCCTCACTGGATCTTGTTGACATGGGACGCATTAATTGAGACTGAGTGGGCCAATACTGGCGGTGACAGACCTGTCGAATATGTTCTCGAGTGGAATGACATGATTGGAGTTACTGACCCAAGTATTTAAGAAAATTGGAAAGTTATATCTAGTTAAGAGGCGATAGTTGGAAAAACTTTGTTTACATTCAATCATTCGATAAACAATGGTCCTTTCCCAAGTGGAAGCTTGTAGCAGTATAGAATTAAAGCGAAGAACGGAGTGGGATATGGACTCTACTCATAAATCAAAAATGTTTATGCTGATAAAGTACCTCAGTTTATGAATAAACCCAAAGTTGATTATTTTGCTAATCACATTAATCCTACCTGGATCTATTTAACTTGGGACGCTCTTATTGACACCGAGTGGGAAAAGACAGGGGGCGACCCGGGCATTTACTATGAACTTTAATGGGACCTTGGAACTTAAGGTGAATAGTGGTAGATATTGACAACCTATACCCCTAATTCTCCAATTAATACAAACTTTAATCACACATTATCACAACCTTTCCCAAGTGGCAGTCTGTAGAAATACAAGCTTAGAGCAAGAAATGGAGTTGGAATCGGACTTTTTTCTGAGATTTTGGATGTTGAAGCAGATAAAGTACCTCAGTTCATGAATATTCCAAAGGTTGATTACTTAGCTAATTATATTAATCCAACTTGGATATATGTGACCTGGGAAGCACTTTTAGATACAAAATGGGATTAAACTGGTGGTGATCCTTGCATCTATTACGAACTATAATGGAATATTGATCCAGTCACTGACTAATGGAAAATATTGACAACTTATACCCCTGGTCAACTTATCAATACCGCTTTCAATCACACTCAGACTGAAGTATTCCCAAGTGGAAGTACCTAGAAATATAGACTAAGAGGATAAAACGGTGTAGGCATCGGTCTTTTTTCAGAGATCTTAGTTATCTAGGCTGATAAAGTACCTCAATTCATGAATATTCCCAAGGTTGATTACTTGGGCAATCATATCAATCCTACATGGATCTATCTAACATGGGATCCTCTAATTGATTCACAATGGGACAAGACTGGTGGTGATCCCGCAATTTATTATGAGCTATAATGGGATCTTGGCAGTTTAGGAAATCAATGGGTGACATTGACAACTTTTACTCAATCATAGACCATCAATATAAAGTTTAATCACACTTTAACTTAGCCTTTCCCAAGTGGAAGTATGCAAAAGTATAAGCTTCGAGCAAGAAACGGTGTTGGTATCGGACTTTTCTCAGAAGTTTTAGATGTCCAAGCTGATAAAGTGCCTCAGTTCATGAATATTCCAAAGGTTGATTACTTGGCCAATCATATCAATCCGCATTGGATCAAAATTACATGGGAGCCTTTAATTGATTCTTAATGGAATAATACAGGTGGTGATCCCGCTGTCTATTATGGATTAGAGTGGGACCAAGCAAAGGATTAATGGTAGAATCTAACAACTGAGGCCCTTGGGAAGATATTGACATTCAACCATACATCTTTAACAAAGCCTTTTACATCGAATTGCACTATTAAATTCCGTGCCTATGCCAAGAATGGAGTCGGGTTTGGTGAATATTCTGCTGTTCATACCATTAAAGCAGATTCAATCCCAATCAGAATGAATTCTCCAGTCATGGTAAATGTTGACTATAACGAAATCTCCATCAAATGGAATGAAATTAAGGACTGGTCTGACACTGGTGGAGATGATATCCAATATTATAAGGTAGAATTCTTCAATAAAACTTGCTATCTAGGAGATACTATAGATTGTACTAACTCCTAAGGGACTTGGCAAGAATTGACTACCTTTTAATCTCAATTGAATAAGTTAACTTTTAAGCATACCATCGATAAAGACCGTCATTTTAGCAGAGATAAACTATTTGACTATAGAATATGCGCTTAAAATGGTGTTGGGATGGGTGCTTGCTCTCCTCTGACTCAGATACTCACAGACACTATACCCTAGAAGATGGCTCCATTGATATTCATAGAGGTTTATCATGATCAGACAATTGTTAAGTGGAGCAAAGTTGATGATTTTGAAGCCACTGGAAGATCTCCAGTTATCAATTACACCATCCAATGGGACGATTATCAATACTACAGCCCGAAGTATTTCCCGAACCTGACTTCCCAAGTCCCCTGGAAATTCATCTAGAATATCCCACAAGCCAAACTTTCCCCAGACAACCCCTATATCACCAATGATGCGACTGAGATCTCTTTCATCCATGAACTGCTCCCGAATTTCGTCTCACGTCGCAAGATCATGTATAGGATCTAAGCCATCAACAATGTGGGTGAGAGTGTGTTCTCGGAGCCTCTTCAGGTCATCACTGTTGACAGGAAGTGGAGTAAGCCGCACTCATGGGCAGCCAAGAAACTCCCACTGGCTGGGGAAAGCTTCACTATACCTGCTGGGTAGAACTGGACGTTTGATTTACTGCAGTCGCCAGTGTATGGGACAGTCAAAGTTGATGGGCTGCTGCAGCTGAATGAAGAAGCGGCAGAGTTGCATTTTAGGATGAATAACTTGGTGATATAGTAAGGTGAGATGGTGGTTGGGACAAAAGACGCTCCTTTCTAAGGGAATGCTAGGATCACATTGTCAGGAGGGAAGAATGCTCCTGGGTATGAGTTTAATCAGAAGGTCACTGAAGGCGGCAACAAATTGTTTGCGAACTTCGGTAAACTAAGGATGTTCGGAATAGCAAGGAACTAGTCATCTGTCCTTCTCTCTGATGTGTAGCCTGGACAAATTGAGATGAAGGTCGAGAAGAACTTACAGTGGAATAAAGGTGACAAACTTGGCTTCCCTCCCACTAATATGAGACACAAACAATATGATTTCGCTATTATAGATACCTATGATCCTCTCACTGGTATCATTAAGCTTGAGAAAGCCATAAATTACTATCACTATGGTGCTCTTAACTCCACTGCCAGTGACTTTTCCGGCATTGATATGAGAGGCAAGGTGTTCCTTCTCTCACGTAATGTCCTTCTTGATGGTGAAAACCTTGAAAATTAAGGCTGCCAAATCCTCACCTCCAGTATGCAACTTGGCTCAAACATCCTACGGGGTCAGACTTTCATGGACAACATAGAGATTTAAAACTGCTCGCAATTCGGTTCCCCTTTGAAATCAGCCTTCAGATTCGAGGACAATGCGGGACTCTAATCCAACATCACAAATGTGGCCATGCATCACGGACTGGGGATCGCGGTGCAGATCGACAACTCACAAAACATCAACTTTATCAATAACACAGTGTGGGACTTCTCGAAGTACGGGATGAATGTGTCTACGTCGTAGAATATTAACATAATTGGGAATTAGATAGCAGTCATACAAGATGACTTTATTAATGAAGCTCCTTCATCAATGGTTTAACCTGCTGGGATAGTTGGGTGCATCAAGAGTGACTGCAAAAATCTTAGAGTTCAAAAGAATGTAATCTCAGGTGTGTCCTATGCAGGTTTCATTACAGCAGGTCATGAATGTGGAGAGTCAACCAAGCAAGAGCTCTTCCGTGACAACATCGCCCACTCGATCAATGGCTGGGGAGCAGTCTATTTCGCTTCCCAGTAGTCACTCACTTAAAGGTCCCTCTGCGTTGAGGGCTCTTATTTCTCAGCCTACAAATGCTCGCAGGGTGGAGTAATCATTTACAATGCGACCTTAGGCGCTTACTTCTCAAATATGATCCTGATAGATAACCATATCGGCGGGACGATAATGATCGGGAGTGAGAAAAATGAGAATGATACGTAGATCGCGATATTCCGTGACTCCATATTCTATGGGGAGACTGAAGCCAGGGACTGTTCAGTCAAAGACAGGTGCTCTTAAGGTGCTGCATCTGGGGAGGAATGTGTGGAACGCAAAGGTCTCATGATATCATATTTCTCATCAAGTGGAAAGGAACCCTTGATAAGTAACACCAAAGACTTGCCTATACATAATATACTTTCTAGTGCGGCTTACGGTGGTGAATCGGTCCATCGTAATTTAACTTTCAAAAACTTTAATTAGTATTATACTTGGTGCAGTAATAGGCAGATCGCGATAGGTTTGAATTCCTACGGGCCCGACTATCACCCGCGTTCGAAATTTTTTGACACTAAATTCATCAACGTGCATGATGACACCCTGGTAGAGCTCTTTTCACCGGATCTATCATGGGTGGATTTCAGGAAATGCGGCACAGATGTGTGTACGGGTCCGCACAACACCTTTTTAAGTTTCGACGGCACGACATTTTAAGGCGCCATTTAACCGCAATTTACCGAACCGAAATTCCAAATCGCTCCTTACCATAAACCCAACGTTGGGAAAATCCCCGGTTGTCACACTTTTGTGAAGCGATGGAACGCTTACCTGTGTGAGAACCCTAACCTAGGCATTCTTCTATTTGAAAGCAGGGATGATGATAAACTCACGCGTGTGATTTCACCCATTACTATCACAAATACTGAGCTTGGGACCACCAATGAGGTCAACACATTTATGTCACATTAAGAGACAGTCGTCACTCAACTGGAACGCCTATCAAGATGGCCTTCACTAATTGCTACTGGAAACAACCGCAAGTATGATGTCAGGTACCAGGACACCCCTCCTCAACGCCAGCGCTTTACTCTTGTTGCCGACCAAGGTAACATTACAGTGCGCATCAAGTACCCGAAAGCAGGTGCCTATATATTGAGAGACCGTCAATCAAAGCAATTCCCCGCAAACTCTTTCGACGAGGCCAAGAGGACTTAAACACCCATTGCAGGTCTTTATTGTGGAGAAAACCGTTACGATGGTCAAGAAAATACTCTTGAGTTCTTTATGACTCCTAACTGTTCAATATGGATAGAGGGTGTAGACGTGATATAGACCAACGTGCGTCTCAATTGGACATTAAATGGTTTTAAAGAAAATGGCGGCACAAATAAATTTAAAGAGAACTTAGCCGACTCACTGGGTATTAAGTAATCATTCATTCAAATCCTGAGTGTCCGTGAGGGTTCAGTCATTGTTGACTTCCAAATAGTGCAGGCAGAGGAAGACCCCACTTTCTTGAAAAAGGGTGGTCTCTCACAAGTCAAGAACACTTTGTACTAGAAGATTGAAACATAGAAATTATGGCTAGGTGCTCCTATACTCAACGCGACGGTTGTCGGCCGCTCTATAAATAGCATACTTGGCAGCAATAAAAACGGTCCGGTCAACGCATTCGACAATCAAGACAAATGGGATGCAAAGGGTACTGAGGTTTGGATCATACCTCCTCCTAAAAAAGCACCCCCCGCATAAGTCATTGTTGTATAATCAACGAAAGATGAGATAATTGAGAAGACTATTCCAGGAAGCTCTCTATTCGCCATTATATTTGGTGTTCTTTTAGGTGTTGGTATTATCCTCTGCATCTTTGGCATATTCCTGTATCGTCGGTATAAGAGACGCAAGGAGGAAACTGACTTAGAGAAAGCAGCAACCGAAGTTGACCAGCACAACTCCTACAACCAAAAGAAAAAGATCAACAGCGTTGACGCAGTCAACCAGTCAGGTGAGACTCCCCTCAAGGGCTACAGAGATAATACTATTTATGATGACGACGAAGCACTGGAGGAGCAGTATCATCCAATGTCACACCGTCTGTATAACCAATACCCACAGGATGACTTTAATACGAATAGAAAGGCGAAGGAGGAGGACTATCTGATGACACAGCAGAATAAGGAGGACGAGAGACGCACAAGAGACAAGTTCTTTGATAAGAAGGAGGAGGAGCAAGCTTAAGCTACATTTGGTATCGCACCTATGAGTGACAGATCTATAAGCAGAGGAAGTGACACAGAGTTTGAGAACCCAGTGATCGGTTCAATCAGGTCTCACTCACAAGCCGATGAGGAATATCACTTGACGTAGGAACAAGAATCGCCAGTGAAGATGCTTCAAAGGAATCCTTATAACGATTATGAGTCTCCACCTGCTCACTAAGAAGGAGATGTTGAAGGAGCCATAAATAGCTCACATCCATTAGACTTCACCAAGAACAGAGAAGAAAAGGAAAATGAGAGCGACGATGGTGAAAAATCATTTGAGATTGGAAACATTGATGATGACGACGAAGGTGAAGTTTAATAATCAGAAGAGAACATAGTGACAAAGTAAGACTTTTCAGCTCAAGAAATCATAAATCCTCACGCATTTAAGCTGCAGAGGATGAGAGAGAACCAGCTGATAGAGCCTGATGATGAGGAAGACAATTCGAAACCTATTAAGTTCTCGGATGCTTCCGACCAAGAGGATATCGATGGACCTTCATAAAAGCAAACACCTGCAGTTATGAAACCTATGTCCTTCTAAGTTAGAGATTTTGACGTTTAAGATGATGTTTAAGATTAAGATAGAGAAATTGGCGATCTTGATATTGAAGATGATATTGAAGAAGAATAAAAACAACAGTCTAAACATAATGTCCACGCAATTCAAGATTAAGACGTTGAAACTAAATCCATTGACTTTAATATGGAAGATGAGGATGATAATTCTCCTCCTTAGGAAACCGCCAATCATTTGAATAATGTTCAGGGTTTATAAGTAGACGATGAATTCGAAAGTATCAAGATGGACTCTGCTGAGGAAGATAATTGAACACTCGTGTCTATATAATTACTTGCGTGTATTTTTTGGTTTTTTTGTTTGAAGATTTACGTCTTATTAGAGTGAACACTTGCTGTTCACTCTTCATTTTAATAACCC
>Ga0138272_1059154_pt1 | contig 13586 bp, 11 predicted proteins | sample C_130709_E_mt_FD_106911 | JGI IMG/M metagenome (GOLD analysis project Ga0138272, IMG submission 106911) | Freshwater microbial communities from Lake Croche, Canada - C_130709_E_mt (Metagenome Metatranscriptome) | ecosystem: Environmental > Aquatic > Freshwater > Lake | place: Canada: Quebec...
ATTGAATATTAAAGCTACTCCTGAATTGAATAGTAAACCAAGTATTAAGAATAATAATGGCATAATTACTTTATCTCTATAATGTGTCACCGCTGGAGAAATATCTATAACTTCCACAATTCCTATAGTTAAAAACCTTAACGATTAATCATTCACTCCAAAGGTGCAGGTAGTTTAGGCAGGAGTCGATACTACCAAGAGTGTAGCTAAACTCGTTGACCCTGTTTCAGGAAACATAATTCCCAACGAAATTCCTGCAGGTACCACTGTTAGATGGACCATATATGCCTTTGACTCACTCAATAACGCTATTCCTTTAAGCATGAATGACCCTTCTTATGGAATTGCCCAATTCAAGGCTTATTACACTCAGAACTTAGTCAACGTCCCCTTAACTTTGGTTCTTGACGACTCCAAGCAGTTCTTCTACGTGGATGTCTCCTTAACATAAGCTTACACTGCAAACTTCACTGCTCTTTATCAGAACAAATAGATTTCCAGCCAATACAACGTCGTGTTAGTTGATGCCTTAGAGGCCCAAAAAGACTTAACCAGCTTGAACCAATTGTATGGTCAATCTTACTTCCCTTACGACGGTTTCAGTTTCACCCAGAGAAACAGTGAATATCCCAGTTTCTAATTGCTTTTCTTCGACAAATTCCAAAATCCCATCTTTACTAGACCTTCTTCTTGGTCCAATATCAGAGTTTACTTGATTAATGATGAAATTGACTATGCTCACAGAATCCAACTTTGTTAAATCAATAGTTTACGTTATGATCTATGTAAAGATGATTCTAATTTACCATCTGATCAAAAATCACTTCAACTCAATACTATATTGGATAGATGGGCTTCATTAATTACTAATAGAAACTACGAACTTATCCTTGATTTCGATAACAAATCATATACTAAATCATTTGTTTTCTACTTATAAGGACAAAGCATGCCTTAAGATGCATCTAACTTGCCCATTGAAGTCGCTAACACTATTTTGACTCCCAATACCCAAATTTCAGTCGAAGCAGGAAAATCCTTCCTTTTGCAGGTTGAATTGAGAACCACCAACGCTCAACTCAGACCCAATTCCTGGCTCGTTAACTAAGCATCAGATTTAGTGGTTTCTTACTCCGGAGAATCCCTTTCCACCGCTATCACCAGAGGAAACGCCCCCGGCAGATACAATATTGAAATGGTCGCCAAATAAGCTACTACCTCACCCAACCAAATCAAACTCCAAATCACTTCCAAGTCATACACTGGAGTTGTTCCCTCAGTGGTAGTCACCCCCTCAGCTATTTCTACCATTACTCCTTGCGACTCTAACGGAAACTCTTTGACCTCAATTGCCATTCAGTCGGTCGATAGTTCCTTCCAGAGCTACTTCATAGCCAAGGATCAGTTTGGCAACAAAGTCACATTGAGCGATTCTAACCCTCAGTCAGTAGTGATCCTTCTATACAACTAATCTGTCTAAGTGTCAGTTTCTTACGTGAACGGTCTGGCCAAAGTTGAAACCACCTCTAAATTACCCGGAACCTACTTAATTACTTTCCCTGCCTGCGATGTCCCTTCTGTTCCCTTCACTCTTACTCAAGGAACCATTTCTTACAAATAATCTACATATACCCTTATTTCTCCATCACAAGTTGAGGCCGGTTCTATAGTTCAAATTCTAATCATTCCCAGAGACTCTTTCTCTAACATTCTCTAGCTCACTTAGACCTAGTTTAACGCAGCCAAATTCACCTACACCTACGGAGGAGTTCAGGGAACTTCATCTAATATCGTTTTGCAGCCTGATGGAGTTTAGATTATTATTTCCTAAAACATCACCACCATCGGAAATATTCCTTTTGTTGTTCTTTAAAATTCTCAATAAATCACCGTCCAGTCTGGAAACGTCATAGTCACTCCCAACGCATTAATTGACCTCAAGAAAACATAAGTCAAATATTTCAATTACACCACTAATTCATACACCTTGTTGACTTCAGCTGGAGTTTATGTAGAAAATACCCAAGCTCCCCTTAAATTAGAGGTTACTGCTTTTGATATTTACAACAATCAGTATACTACTTTCCCTCAATAAGAATCTGATTCCTTCATCTTCACCTTGATTGGTGATTACTGGACATCAGCTTTCCCAGTTACCTTTGAAAAAGATGTCTAATCAAGCTCATCAGCATTATATTTGGTTGTTGCACAAACCTCTCAACAAAAATACAAGAATGGATTAGATATCAATGGATTCTATAATCTCACTCTTCAATATAAATCTCAAAGCATTATATATTACATCGGATTAAAGGGAGATAGCAATCAAATTTACACTAATTCCATTCCTGATCCTTCTAGTTGCAGTTTAACTTCATCCATTAATACTTATGCTGGCTAGGTCTCTAGATTAACTCTTAAATTACTTTCTAGAGATGGAAAACTTTACCACCACAGTCTCACCGATGGATGGTACGCTTATCCCTCTTCTATTAAACTCGTTGGAAAGGAAATCATTTCTTACAATGTCACCAGGGGATCTTAGAAGGGAACCTACAACATTGACGTTATGTACACCAAGAACGTAAAGAATTATACCCTCGCTGTGTTCTATGAAGATGTTCAAATTAAGGGAGAATACGTTTAAGTCGCTTAATAGATATCAGTGAACATCAAATCCCTTACCGAAAACAAATTGGTTATTGCAAGCAACGCCCAGCTCTACGACTGCCAGGCCCCCAATACCAGGTCTATTCAATTCAAGCCTTATGATGTCTTCAACAATGCAGTCGATAACTTCAATCTCCAGAAAGTCGCTCTTACTCTTACTCCTTCTTTGGTATCCAACAATAGCATTACTTATGATGCAGTTTCTAATACAATTTACGTTAACTTTACTTGCTGGACTGTTGGAACTGTGAAAATCAGCGCCAACCAACCTTTGATGTTCAAGACTGACGGAATCAGTATCGACATGAAATTCAATATTGTCCAGGGAGAACCCTATGCCAAGAACTCTATTGCTCAGTTGATTTACCCTAACGGAGGAGCCATTACCAAAGAAATCAACGCAGGAACCGCCATCAGATGGTAATTCTTGCCCTTCGATGCTGCCAACAACAAAATCGTCATTGATACTACCGTTCCCAGCATGTCTGTTGCCAATTTCATTGGACAATATGTTTTCCAATAAAATACCTTCAATTTAACCAATCTATAAGTTGATTCCACCAATTCCTACTACTACTTTGATCAAATTCTTACTCAAGAAGGAAGTTACACATTTGCTGGATTACATCAAGGATAATCACTTTACACTTCCATTGACATGATTTAAGTTAAGAGTTTGCCTGCTGTGTTTAGCAATTTAGAAGTTAGATCTTACAACCCTGATTCCAATACTTTCCTTGCTTACAACGGTTCAAACTTCTTCCAACTCAAAAAGAACTACCCTCAATTCCAAGTACAACTTTACGATATTTACAACAACTCCATCAAAGTTTGGCCTGGATGGAATCTCCAAGTATATTTAACCAATTCAGAAGTCGATTTTGCTGATAGAATATAATTGTGCTAATTGAATAATTTCATTTACACAATGTGCTAAGCTAATGCAACAGCTCCTGTTGATTAGTAAAACCTTGATTCAGTACAAACTAGATGGGATGATTTGATTACCAATAAGATGCAGACTCTCACAGTTTCTTACAGTGCCACAGAATAGAAAAATTACAACATGTATCTTTATGGAGAAGCCATGGACCCATTGGCTAGTAACCTCGATTTAAGTGTTGCCAATACAGTGTGCCTTTCAGGTGCTGAACTTAATGTGGTTGCTGGAAATTCTGTTTCTTTAGTCTTCGAAACTCGTACTGTTGATGCTAGATTAAGAACAAATCATTGGTTTAGTGATGTTTCTGCTAGTATTAAGGCTACTTTTGCTAGTGAATCAGTGTCTTACTCGGTTGCCAGAGGAGACGTCAAGGGTAGATACGTGATTACTTTAACTCCTACTTTGGCCGGAAAGAACCAAATTACTTTGACAATTAACGGAATCAAGTTCACTGGATCAACTCCTTTATTGAACGTGCAACCCGCATCCATCTCTTCCTTCGAGCTCTGCAACGAAAAATCAGAACTTCAAACTTTGATTGCCGACCAATCTGTTGACTCAGACTTCCAAGTCTACTTCATCGCCAAAGATACCTTCAAAAACAGATACATTCTCAATTCCACTAGTATCCAAAATGCTATTTTCTTATTCAACGGATAACTCCAGCCCTATGAGCAATCATTCACCACTGATGGACTTATTAAGATCAATATGAAATCTAAATTACCCGGACCTTACAGCATTTAATTCACTAATTCAGTATGCAAACTCTACTCATTCAACTTATTGCAAGGATAGATTTCTTCATTGAAAACTACCGGAAGCATAGTTAGCAAAAGCCAAATCAAGGCCGGACAGTCTGTTGCGCTTTAAATCACTCCCAGAGACCAGTTTGGAAACGTTTTGGAGTTCAATGACTCCCTCCTTACTGCCAGTTCCTTTGCCTACTCATATAATGGAGTTTCTGGAGTTTCCCAATTCTCTTTGCTCAACAGCAACACAATCCGAGTAACTCAGACCCTCACTGTCGCCAAGACTTATTCATTCAAAGTCACTCTCAAGGGAGTTTAAATTTCCCTCGACCAGTCTGACATTGCCGTTGTTGCCAACGATAACGTGACCCTAACTAACTCCAAGTTCATGTACTACGATTCTGCCAACCAGCAATTCTCGTTGTTTGATGCCGCTAACCCACCTCTTTTGGAAAATACCCTCGATAACACCCAGTTCAAATTAACTCTTTTCGACGATTACGCCAACGAAATGTCTTCATTCCCCACCACTGCTAACTTCACTCTTTAGCTCATCGGAGACATTTTCACTTCTTCATCCAATAAATTCTTCTTCCAGGCTTCCGGAGTTAAAGGCAATTCCCTTTACTTCTCGGTTGGTAAATCCGATCAAAACAGATTCAGAAACGCTCTCAAACTCCAAAACCCCTACCAGGCCATTCTTACCTATTAGGCCTCATAACAACAGCAATCTACTTTCCTTTTCAACCTCAACGGAGATTCTTACCTCACTTACACCAACGATCTCCCCACTGTTGACACCGTCAAATTGTTACCTTCAACCCAAACTGCTGTTGCTGGATCCTGGATCCAATTCCAAATTCAACTGCAAAATGCTAACGGACTCCTTTACCACCATAGTGATTCTAACGGATGGTTCTTTGATATCGCATCCAGCATCTAAGTCAACTCTGATCAAGTCATCGCTCAAAAAGCTGAAAAAGGAGCCCAAAAGGGTACTTATTTGATCAGTATCTTGTTGCAAAAATCTCAAACCATTAATTTACCTATTCAATACATACTCAATGGATAGACTTATGTTGCTACTAAATAATTCTCTGCTAACATTTTAACTGCCCCTATTTCTCAGTTGAAGATAGTTGATCAATCTCAATTCAGTAATGATTGTGTAGCCAACACTCAGAGAGTTTTACAATTCTAACCTTACGACCAATATTCTAACCTTGTTTCTAGTGTTAACGTGAATGATTTGGCAATTCAAATGTATCCTTTACTTAATTCTAACCCCCAAGTTGCCTTCAAAAATAACAAAGTCGAAATATCTATTTCATGCATGCAAGTAGGAGCCATTAACATTTATTCCATTCTGCCATTCGTTAAGGACCTTAATTCTGATGGACTTTCTTTATCAGTAAACGTAGTTTAAAGCACCCCTGACTACACCCTCAGTTCAGCCCAAGTTGTCTTCTCCAAAGATAACACTCACATCACCGACGTGATCCCCGCTGGAACTTCCGTCAGACTTTAGATCTTTGCATTTGATGCCGTCAAAAATCCCATCAAATTATCATTTGATAGCCCAGAAAATGGAGTCAATAATTTCGGAATCTCTTACACTCAAGATAATGTTCTATATAATCTCTATGATATCAAGGTTGATTCTGAGAATTCATATTATTACACTGATATTGTTTTGACAAAATCAGGAAAAGCTACTTTCTCTGCCTTTTTCAAGGACCAATAAATTACTTCATCACTTAACACTGTGATGGTTAGAGAAATTGATCCCGTTTTCGCCCAAAGTCAACTAGAAATATTCTCTCAATCTGACAATTCCTTTATCTCATACGATGGAGACTCTTTCGATCAGTACCTTAACAATTTGCCCCAGTTCCAAATCAAACTCTTTGATACTTACTCTAACCCAGTATCAAACTGGCCTGGATGGTAAGTTTCCCTTTACATCACTGGAGATGAACTTGATTTCTAACACAGAATTCAACTATGTCAAGAAAATAATTGGAAATTCGTGTTTTGCTCAGAAACCACTCCTTTACCATCAGACTAACAAAACCTTAACACAGTTCTTGACAGATGGAACCAATTGGTTACTAACAGAATTTACATGGTCAATATTTATGCCAATGGAGAATTGCAGTAATTCAGAGTTCAGTTGCTTGGAAATCTCATGGATGCCGAAGCTAGCAACTTGCCTTATGATCCTCAAAACACTAAGTTCGGTCCCAGCAATGTGATAACCACTTCTGCCGGTAAATCTGTAACAATTGACATCGAACTCAGAACCACCAACAAAAACCTTAGAGCCAACATGTGGTTCTCTGATATCGCCAACAAATTCAAGGCTTCCTTCTCGGGAGAACAATTGACCGCTGATTTCGCCAAAGGATCTCTTCCCGGAAGATACCAAATGACAGTAACTCCCAAACTTGCCAAAGTTAACGTGGTAGAATTCACCATTGAAGGAATTTTGGTCTTCAGCAGCAATGTCTAATTGGTAGTTCAGCCTGCTGACATTAACTTGATCAAATTATCTTCCAACTCTCAAACTATCCCAGATTAGTCAGTAGATCAAGATTTCATCGTTTCCTTTATTGCCTATGATCAATATGAAAATGTCATCAAATTAAACTCCAATAGTCCTATCAATTCTTTGTTTATATCATCATCAAATTCTTCACATATTCCTCACACTAAAGAATTCACTACTCAAGGACAACTTAAGATCTCATCACCTGTGAAATTCCCTGACACTTACTCAATAAGCTATTCCCCCAACGTATCTAAGGAATTCCAGTTCAGACTCTTGTAAGGTCAAATCAACTCTGCTAAATGTTCTGCCGCCATCACCAGTGACACCAACATCAAGGCCGGAGACACCGTTACCCTTACTGTAATTCCCAAAGATCAGTACGGAAACGTTCTTACTTTGACAAACGCCCAATTCCAGGCTCTTGGAGTTCAATTCCAATACAGTCTCGAAAATCAAAAATACGTCAACGGTCCCTCTTCATCCTTCACATTGTCATCCAATGGCCAATCCATGACCGCAACTCATCAACTCACTCATTCTGGACATGTTTAATATAAGATTCTTGTTAATGGTATTTCCGTACCTATGTCTAAGTCTATTGTGATAGTATCACCAAATGACAAGGTTGATGTATCTAAATCAATCCTCTAATACTATGGACAATAAGATGCTTCTTATATTTCCATGACCCCCGGAGTAAGTGTGTCATGGGATAACGCTAACTACCAACCCCTTTTGAGACTCATGGTTGCTGATATCTACGGAAACCCCATGGAAACCACTTCTTCTGTAGACACATCTCTTTTCTCCATCTACATCACTGGAGATATCTTTACTGAAGCCTAACCCGTTTCATTCGTTAAAGATCAATCCTCAGAAAACAACAAAATACTCTTCAGAATCCAAAATTCTTCTTTGAATAAATACATCAACGCTTTAATGTTGGAATCACCCTACGTTTTAACTCTCAAATATCAAGACTAGAAGACCCTTTACTAGGTTGTTCTTAGAGGAGATAGCGCCTCTTAATACACTAACATGATTCCTGACGCCGATTCCGTCCAAATTAGCTCTGAAATCATTGAACAAACCGCTGGAGAATGGTCATCATTCACTTTGGAACTTTACGCTTCAAACGGAAAACTTTACCACCACTCTGAAACCGGAGGATGGTATTTGGACATGCAAAACCAAATCAAACTCAATGTTCCTGAATACAAAGTCCAAAAGGGATAATACAAGGGAACCTATGTGATTTCATTCACTTCCACAGTCAGTGCTGTTACATAATTAGTTGTCTAATTCGCTAATCCTAAAGACCCTTCAAGTTTCATTGGTTCTACTTAATAATGCACATTGAAAGTATATCCCGCCTAAGCTGCCAAATTAATCCTATAAGATAATTAAAATGCCCTTCAAGATTGCACTGCTGGATAAATGAGAACCATCTAATTACAACCTTTTGATATTTATAACAATGCTGTTAATGCTACCAATGTGGATCAGGTCGCACTAGCAGTTGGCCCTGAACTCAACAGCAATCCTAGTGTCTTTTTCGATGGAAAATTCTTCAAAGTTGTTCTCAAGTGCTCTCAAGTTGGTCAAATAGCTATTCAAGCTGGTATTAGCATCCAAAACTCCCTTTAATCCAAATCCATCAAACCTTTATTCAATGTCATTCAAGGCGCTCCCAATGCTCAAAAATCCTCATCATTTATTGCTACTTCTGAAATTACTGCAGGACAATTCGTTAAACTCACAGTTTAATTATTCGATGCTGAAAATAACAGAATTGTCTTAACTGATAATTACGACATCACCAGTTTCAAAGCAGTCTATGTTTAAAATGACGTTTCTCATGACATCACTCCTATTGAAATCAACACTGTTCAAAACGTTCTTCAGTTAGTACAAAAGTTAACTGTTGCCGGAAAAGTAGATTTCTTCGTCAAAATCAATGGAGAAATCATCTCATCCAAATCATATTCTGTTATTGTATCTGCCGATTTCGCTTACTTCCATAATTTGAATATCGAATATTTGAATAATTTGAACAGTTTCACTGCATTCACTTCCGGAATCATTTCTCAACAGAAATCTAGTTCCCCTGTGATTAAACTTGACTTGTTTGATCAGTTCAACAATATTCAACCCAACTGGCCCGGATGGAACATGGAAGTCTTTTTGACCAGCTCTGAAGTCGACTACTCCAGAAGAATCCCATTGTGCCAATTCCAAGACTGGATTTTCGTTATGTGCGAAGATCAAAAAGTCCCCATAGACCAAATGAATCTTGCCCCCATCTCAGAAAGATACGACGATTTAATCCCATCATCCGATTACACTCTTTCTGTTGTTTACCTACAACAAGTTAAGAAATACCAGGTTGAATTAACCGGCGAGGCTGTTGATAACCAAGCCAGCAATTTGCCCGTGGAAATTCAAAATACCATTCTTTCTCCTTTGGGAGAAGTATAGGTGACTGCCGGAGATTTTGTTACTTTCAACGTTGAAATCAGAACCACCAACAAAAATTTAAGATCCAATTCTTGGTTTGATCTAACTAAATTTGAAATTACCTTCTCAACCGAATAAATTCAATATCAATTAAGCAGAGGAAATGCTAAAGGAAGATATACTATTTCTTTCACTCCTACAAAATCTGGATTGAATGAAATTTCTGTTAAAATCAATGGAGTTAAATTCAACGGAGATGTTCCTAAACTAAACGTATCTCCTTCTTTTATTACCAAAATCACTTCCACTGACAGAGATGGAGCTGCTAAATATTTAGTTTCTTAGATTTCAGTCGATGATTCATTCGAAGGCTACTTCTTCGCTAGCGATCAATACAGAAACCAAGTCATCCTAACCGAATTGTCTGTTTTGAACATCTAGTTGACTAATAATAACGGAGAAAATGTCGATTTCAACAAAAAGGCTCAGCCTAACGGTATCCTTAAATTCAGTACCCCTTCCAAGATCCCTTCACTTTACACTCTATAATTCCCCACTGATTCTTTCTCCTTTACTTTCCTTCAAGGAGCCATTTCTGCTCAAGTTTCAACCGGAGTCGTTTCTTCATTCAACGCTGTTGCTGGAGAATCCGTTAATGTAAATGTTGTTCCCAAAGATCAATTCGGAAACGTTCTCACTTTGAGCGACGCCTTATTCAAAGACGCAAAATTCCAACTTTATATCCAATAACAAGGATAAGATAAATTCTCAGAAGTTTCTGGAGCTTTCCAACTTAACGACGACAAATAATCAGTTTCTGCAAGAGTCCAATTAACTGTCGCAGGAACCGTTTCATTCTAAGTTACCATTCAAGGAGTTTCAATTTCATTAAATGCTAATTAGGTCAATGTTGCTCCCAATAGTAACTTCATGTTAGTTAAATCTCACGTTTACAGCTAGTTAGAAAATAGTTTGTTTGCTGAAATTTCATCTGCTCAAAACACTCGTCTTAACAACAAAAAATTCCAACCCAAATTCTAATTAATCCTTTCTGACGAGTATGCCAATATTATTCCTAACTTCCCCTAAGATCAACTTTCCTTTATCAATGTTTATTTGACTGGAGACCAATTCACTTCTGCTTCTCCTTTGAATTTCGAAATCGAATAAGTCGTTGGAAATACTGTTACATATCAATTACCTAAATCTTAAATTACTCGATACATTAATGCATTGTTCAGAAATGAACCTTATCAATTAAACATTGATTTGAAGAACTAACATATTCAATTACCTATAATTCTTCTCGGAAATGGACTTTCTGATTTAGATGCCGAAGTTCAAGTCCCCTAAGACCTCACTCTTACAGTGATTTCACCCAACAGTGTTACTTTCACTGCCGGATAATACTCTAATGTCAAGATTGAAATCAGAACCAAAAATAACAGAAGAAAATCAGATGCCACTCCCAACTTCTCATTCACCTTCAGATAGGCCGATGGAAAGAAAGACGGAAACTATTCCGCCTAGGTTATACCTTCTGATCTCACTGGAACTTACATCGTTAGTATCACTGCTACCAAAGCCACCTCACTTACTGGAGCCACCGTATTGACCATTTACGATAACACTCAAGCCTATACTTAAACAGTTTTAGTCAACGTTGTTGGAGATAAACTCAGCGCCATTCAGTTGGTAACCTAGTAACTCACCGGTTCCGCCGATGAAGAATTCCATTTCGAAGTTGTTCCTTCTGATCAATTTGGAAACACAGTCCAATGCGGAGAACCCGATGTTAACCTCGCTATTACCAAAAACTTAATTTCCGTGCCTTACACTGCCGTTTACGACCCTTCAAACAACCACATCCACTACTACGTCAAGGCTCGAACTGCCGGTGTGTACAATATCACTACTGCCCTTACTTCCGCCTTTGCCTTCACAATCGTTCCCGGAGTACCCAACAGAGCCAAATCTCTTATCCAAGTCACCCCCTAAATCCTTTATTCCGGAGATACCGCTTACGTATCAATTTCGCCCTTCGATTAATACGGAAATAGCGTCCCAGTTTAAACCGCTGGAGCCATTGATGCTTACTCGCTCAAATACTTTGTTGACCAGCAACCATACTCTTTGAATCTTAAAAGTATCACCACCAACAACTCTTTTGTTGCTGAGTTCACCTACATGAAAACCGGAATCGTCTACGTTTAATCCACTATTCAAGGAGCCTCAATGCTTTGTTCCACTTGCAATTTGGCCTACTACCCTTCGCCAATTGACATGTCTTACACTCAAATTTCCATGCTTGATGCCCTTAACAACCAAGCCGTCATTCAAGAAGTCAACGTAGACTACGGATCAAAGAACGTTCTTCTTTTGGTAAACTTCTTCGACCACCACAAGAACTCAATCTACAAGTTCCAAGAAGGAGACCAATTCATAGCCACTCTCAACGGAAACAACATGAATATTATCAATATGCAAGTAACCATGAATACCCTTGACTTGAACCTCCAAATTTTCCCTTAGGATCAAGAAGTTTTCTCTACCCTGGTAATTGCCACCGGCTACCAAATATCTCTTAAACACATTTAAATCGATGGAGCCGTTTAGGAAAAACTCTTTACTTTGAACATTGTTGGTGATGCCTCGCTTACCGAGGGAGCTGGAAACGGAGACATCGAAACTCCCGCCACTTTCCTTAGCACTCAATCATTGAATTTGAGAGCCGGAGTCTAGCAATAATTGGAAATCGTCGTTAGAACCAACTAATTGCTCAGATACAACAGAAAGATCGATATTTCTGATCTTTCCGTAGAACAATCTGCTGATTCTTCCGGATCTGAAAAACTCCGATTAGAACTCACCAAAGGACAAAAGAACGGACAATTCGTTCTTTCAGTCTACGGAGAAGTCGCCCTTCAATAAAATGAATTCAAATACGTAACTGTTAAGGTTAAAGGAACCGCTGTTTCTCAAAGAGTTCTAGTTCAAATTATTCCCAACCTACCTGACTTCACCAAGACTTCTATCATTAACGGATTAGATGTTGAAACTCACACTGATACCATAGTTCCATTCCAATTCAGAATCTTCGATAAATATTACAACCAAATCAGTTCTCCTGCTTTGGCATAATATTTGTATGCTGAAATCATCAGCGGTAAAGGAACAGTGTTACCTGCAACCGTGTCAGATTCTGGCGATTTCTTGATCAACATTCAACCTGTTTACCCCCCTAAATCTTTCGGAATCATGGTTTACTACAAGGAAGAAAACCAAGAACCCATTCAAGTCATTAACAAGTTCGAAGAAACTGTCGTAACCACTACTTTCGATTGGACCAAGACTCAAATCCACGGAAAACAAATTTCTGGAGGTAAAGTCAATGATGACCTCACTTTCGATGTTCTACTTTATGATGTCAAGGGTTATTGCTATTTCTTTGGAAAAGAAGTTAGTGTGATAGCTTTGGGACCTTATGCTTCAAAGGATTTGAGTTCAACTGCAAATGCTGGAAAGAACCCCATTCAGATGTTTACTTTGAATGTGAACAGCATGATTACTGAAGACGAATCCTGCAATCAATATACAGTTGATATTCCTGCAGAGACTTTCACTAAGACCGGATTCTACGAGATCTAAGTGTTCGTAGCTGGATCTAACAACAACGACCCTGTTTTAAGAACCAGATCCATGAAAATCACCGCAGGAGATACTTCCCCTGAAAACACTTTCCTGATGGTGCCTCTTTACGCCAACAAAGGAAACGCCCCTCTTTTCTTCTAGGTCAACGACTACATTCCCTACTTGGTGGTTTTGGCCGATAAGTTCAACAACTACATCCTCGAGGAGAGACCTGAAGACCAAATTGAATTTTTCGCTGCCAGCTACAATCAGAAAACCATTGCTCAAAACCTTCACAACGGATCTTTTGCAGTAGCTACTCAGGTTTTCCAGACCGGAATCCTTAAGTTCTTCAAGGGTGTTGATAACGGAATCAGACTTATTGTGAACTAATAGCCCATGGTCATGAACAACCTCAATCTCGTCGACTTCCCTCAATACATCACTTTCCTTCCCGGCAAGTGCAGTGCCAAGAATCCTTCCAATGACTTCTCCCAACTCCTTAGTAACGTCTACATCGGATAAGAAGTTACTTTGCACATCTCTTGTTTAGATGCTTACAATAATAAATTGATTTCCGGAG
>Ga0138272_1198823_pt1 | contig 13563 bp, 10 predicted proteins | sample C_130709_E_mt_FD_106911 | JGI IMG/M metagenome (GOLD analysis project Ga0138272, IMG submission 106911) | Freshwater microbial communities from Lake Croche, Canada - C_130709_E_mt (Metagenome Metatranscriptome) | ecosystem: Environmental > Aquatic > Freshwater > Lake | place: Canada: Quebec...
CAGCGTATATGCAATTGTAACAGCGTTTAACAACTGGGGCACGTCCGCGCCGTCGGTCCCAGGCAATGGGGCGATAGTAGTAATGATCCCCAGCGCGCCTGTGACCTTAGCGAATATTGCGGCAGTAACCTCAGATTTGATTATTGGCTTCTCTTGGAATGATGGCCCCACAACAGGCGGCTCATCAATCATCGACTATCGCATATCCTACGATAGAGCTTCGGGCGATGGCACCTTCGTGACTCTCGCTACTGGAGTTAAAGCCCACGCATACAATACATCGATTGCGCTCATATCTGGGTCAACATATTAGTTCAAGGTCGAAGCGCGAAACTCTGTGGGCTACTCAACTACGTCAGCCCCAGTCATAATTATGGCAGCGCTCAAACCCTACCAACCCACAGCCCCAGTCACATCTCAATCAGAATCGATCATCACTGTTATCTGGGACGCCCCATACGACGGGGGCTCTGCAATAACGAGCTATCAAGTGACGTTCAGAGCGAGTGATGGAACTACGTTCAGCCCCTTGACCCATTACTGTGATGGCACTCAATCTTCGGTGCTCTCAACTCGTAAATGTTAGATTCCTAGTGTTGCTTTCACAGCTACACCTTTCAATCTACCTTGGGGCTCTAGTATCTATGCGAAAGTGACAGCGATAAACATCTAAGGCAACTCTATTGTATCCCCATCAGGCAATGGTGGCATAATACTTAGAATCCCAGACGCCCCCGTGGGCTTAGCTAACGTAGCCGCACTGACCTTCGCCAAACAGATTGGACTTACTTGGACACAAGGAGTATAGAATGGCGGAACTGCGGTGTTAGATTATCGCGTCTCTTACAACGGCGGCGGATCAGGCACTGTCTTCACAACGCTTGAATCCAACATAGTTGGCACTACCTACGTCGCTACTTCACTCACCCCAGGAGTTAAATACACTTTCCAGGTCTAGGCGAGAAACGCTTTCGGATATAGCACTTTGTCATCAAGTGTTACGATTCTTGCTGCTCAGCCCCCAGACATTCCTTCTGCACCCACTACTACTCTTGAGAATACAAACGTCCTCATCGCTTGGGCTGCGCCATTCGAGGAGGGCTCTGCGATTACATCGTACAAGATTTAAATCAGGTAGAGTGATAATGTGAGTTATAGTTTGGAGCTCACAGATTGTGACGGATCTCAGAATATCTTCGTAGCGCAAACATCATGTTCAATTCCAGTTTCAGTACTGAGAGGCTCGCCGTTTAATCTGCCATGGGGCGCATCAGTTTACGCAACTGTCGTTGCTACTAATGTCTATGGAGACTCAAGTGTTTCGCCTGCTGGTAATGGGGCTGTTTTAATGACATATCCGGATGCCCCTATCAGCTTAGTTGAAAATCTTGCAGCAAGAACTGTAAGCACTCTCGGAGTACAGTGGCAGATCGGTCCCAACAACAACGGAGCAACTGTCAGCGAATACGTTGTAAGCATGGCAACTGGAAGTGGCGCTTACGTCGTTCTTTAATCTGGGCTTTCAACATTCATTACTTCAGCAACTGCAGTTGGTCTGACATTTGGAACTCAGTATACATTCGTGATTCAATCAGGTAACGCTTTCGGTCTTAGTTCGTACTCGGCACCACTTACTCTTATCTGCGCGACTGTTCCAGCAAAACCACCAACTCCCATTACAACATAGAACGTCAACTCAGACGTAGTAGTAAAGTGGACTGCTCCATCTAACCAAGGCATGCCAATCACGTCATACTCTATCTACTTCAGAAAGTCAGATTTAACATTCGCTCTATTGAACAGCTCATGTGACGGAAGCTTACTTGCAATCAGAACCGCAACTCAATGCACTGTTCCTCTAACTTCACTAACTGCGTCTCCGTTCAATCTCGCATTGGGAGCAAGTGTGACAGTTTAGATCGTTGCAACAAACTACTATGGCAACTCGTTAACTTCAGACCTAGGCAGTGGAGCACTAATCTAGTATGTTCCTAACGCCCCAACTGGTCTAACGAACAATCTTGCTGTGACCACTGAATCAGTAATTGGTTTCACTTGGACGGCTCCCTCTGCCAATGGTGCTCCAATCCTTGATTACACAGTTTGGTCAGATTAGTCAAGTGGCAATTACATCATCATCGATACAGTAACTTCTACTTCCTACACAACTACTACTCCACTTATTAGCGGAAGAACATATACATTCACTGTTCAGGCGAGAAACACTGTGGGCTACTCAGCTAAGTCAACAACTTTGGCAATATTAGCAGCTCAGATATCAGCCACACCCACAGCACCCGTAACTTCTATCTCCGGCAACTATGTTAAGATAACGTGGACTCAGCCTTACGATGGAAGCACAAGAGTTCTTGGATATACAATCTAGATTAGGAAATCTGACAATGTTACATTTGCCACTGAGCCAGTAAGCTGTGACGGAACCAACCCAACAGTATATGGTAGCTTGCAATGTCTTGTTCCCATCTCAACACTGAAAGGTGATCCCTTCAATTTACTTTGGGGTGTAGGTGTTTACGCTTAAGTTAGCGCAATCAACATCTATGGTTCATCTCCTTACTCTCCTCAAGGCAATGGCGCAGTTATTCTTACTTTGCCAGACGCCCCAACATCATTACTTAATGTGCCTGCAATCACAAGCGCTACTAAAGTAGGACTTACTTGGGTGATTGGTGTTGCGGACGGTGGTTCCCCTGTCATTGACTACACTGTATCTTACGCTTTACAATCAGCTACTGACTATACAGTTTTCTAACAAGGAATCACGAACACTTACTTCACTGTTACTGGCCTATCAGCCGGAAGCACTTACAAGTTTGTTGTTCAATCACGCAACATATTCTCTCTATCTGTTTACTCTACTGTAGCAACAGTATTAGCAGCCCAGATTCCAGACTAACCAGCAGCCCCGACAACAACTGTCAATGGTCAATATGTAGACATAGCTTGGGTAGCTCCTAATGCTTAAGGCTCTCCAATTTAAGGATATGTGATTTACATCTTGCAGAGTGACAACACAACATTCTCAATCGACAGTACTGATTGCGATGGAAAGGACTCTACAATTATGTCTGCTACTAAATGCTCAGTACCAATCACTACTCTTAGAGCTTCAACATATAACCTACCATGGGGATCCAGTGTATATGCTAAACTGCTTGCTTACAATATTTACGGCAAATCAGCAACATCAGCTGTAGGCAATGGAGCAGTTATACTTACCATTCCAGATTCACCTAAATCCGTAGCTGAGCTTTACTCATCAAGGACAGCAACAAGTCTTGGAATTTCCTGGACTATTGGAGACAAGGATGGTGGTGCCCCAGTAATAGATTACTAAGTAACTTACACAACAGGAACCACTACAGTGGTCAAGCCCAACATTGCAGTCACCAGTTTCACAGCAACAGGTCTAGCAACTGGTTCTAATTACATCTTCTCTGTTCAAGCCCGTAACAAGTTTGGACTCAGTTTAAGCAGTTAGCTTGTTTACATCTACTGCGCATTCGTTCCAGCAACACCAGTGGCTCCGACAACTTCAGTTAGTGCAAACTAAGTTTTAATCAACTGGGTCGCACCTAATTCAAACGGCGCAACAATCGATAGCTACGCAGTTTACATCAAGCAGTCAAACGGCACCTTCTCACAAGAACTCATTGACTGTGACGGCTCGAAGTCTGGCATAGTTGCTGTCACTACTTGCACTATTGCATTACTAACACTTCAAGCTGAACCTTACAATCTTGTCAAGGGAGATACAGTAATCGTCTAATTCACTGCACACAACTATTATGGTGACTCACTCATGTCACCTCCGGGAGGCAGTGCCATTATAGTTTACGTACCCGATGCCCCACTTGCTCTTGCTGACGTGCCCTCAATTACTAACGCACTTTAAGTTGGGCTCACCTGGACTAACGGTGTTTCCGATGGTGGAACAGTAATTATTGACTATACAATTCAATTCGACTAGTCTACTGGAGTATGGAAGAATCTAGTTTCTGGTGTACTGACAACATCATACACCACAACTGCTACTTTGATTCCAGGCAAAGATTATCAATTCAGAGTTCAAGCACGTAACTCAGTGGGACTCAGCTTGACGTCATAACCTGTGACAATTTTAGTAGCGCAGGCTCCAGCTCAACCAACTGCTCCTGTTACTACTCGTAATACAAACACAATCGTGATCACTTGGGCTGCCCCTAGCAATGGCTATACTACTATCACAAGTTACAGAATTTTGATAAGACAGAGTGACAATGTGACCTTTACAGAAAGCAGTGCTTGCGACGGATCGTAATCTTCTGTCATAAGTGCTCTCAGCTGCACAGTTCCTATCTCAACCTTAGTGGCAGCACCCTACTCATTAAGCTGGGGCTCTTCAGTTTACGCCTAAGTAACTGCTACTAACATCAAAGGAACTTCACCTGTTTCACCTTCTGGCAATGGTGATCTTGTTGCGACTTCACCAGCAATTCCAACAGCACTTTCTAACGTCCCTGCAATTACAACAGCGACATAGATTGGACTTGTTTGGACCCCAGGCGTAGTTTTCTATGGCCTGCCAGTTAAAGATTATACTCTCAGTTACGACAACGGAACTGGAACAACCAATTGGATTGTTGTGTAATCTGGCATCACTTTGACTTCCTTCACTAAGACTGGTCTTACTGCTGGAGTTAAGTATACTTTCGTCGTTTAATCTAGAAGTGACTATGGTCTTAGTGACTATAGCACTCCTAAACAAATCTTAGCAGGATAGATCCCTGATAAACCAGCAGCACCAACCACTAGTGTTAGCGGTTCTAACGTTATAGTTAAATGGGTTGCTCCAAACAACCGTGGTTCAGATATCTTTGCATATACTATTACAATCAGGTAATCTGACAATGTAACATTCACTCAGGATCTCACAGACTGCGATGGAACTAAATCTTCCATTGTGTCAGCTGCATAATGTAGTATTCCGATTACTATCTTGAGAGCTTCACCCTATAGTTTACCATGGGGTTCAAGCATATTCGCTCAAGTAGTAGCAACTAACATTTACGGAAACTCCGCTACTTCCTCGTAAGGTAATGGAGCTATAATCTTAACTATCCCAGATGCCCCCACAAGTATTGTTGAGAGCTACGCAGTAAAGTCAGGAAAGACAATAAGTTTATCATGGGTTGACGGATCAAAGGATGGAGGTTCTCCAGTTATTGATTATCAAATCAGCTACAACTCAAATGGAACTTCTACCTACAATATTCTCGTCAGTTCATTAGCAGTGAAATCTTACACGGCTTCTGCTTTAACAGAAGGACTCAACTACACTTTCGTTATTCAATCAAGGAACGAATTCGGTTTAAGTGTTTACTCAACTCCGTTCACTTCATTGTGTGGATGGGTACCATATCAACCTGCGGCTCCAACTACTAGTGTGATTGGAAATCAACTCTTGATACAGTGGTCTGCTCCATTCGCAAACGGATCTCCACTTACAAGCTATTCAATACTAATCTAGTAAGTTAACGGTGTATTCTCTCAAGACTATGCTGACTGCGATGGATCTGCTTTAACTACATTTACCAACACAGCATGTTCAATTCCCCTAAGTGTTCTCACTGCTGCGCCATACAGCCTTGCAAAAGGTCAAAGCGTATATGCAGAGATTATTGCTACCAACTACTTCGGAAATTCAACAGCATCAACTGCTGGTAATGGTGGAGTTGTTGTTTTAGTACCTGATGCCCCACTCACGTTGACAAATAATGCTTTAGTCACTAATGCTTTCCAAATTGGATTCACTTGGCTTGAAGGATTAAGTAACGGTGGCGCATCTGTCTAATACTACTAGATTTACTACGACTAAGGAAGAAATGTTTGGATCTAACTAGAATCTGCTTATTCTACAGGACTATACTACACAACCGATGCTAATTTAGTTAGCCAAGGCAAATACTACTAGTTCTATATTATTGCAGTAAACTCAGTTGGTTTGAGTGCTGCTTCTAACACAGTATCAATACTGGCTGCATAGAAACCAGATAAACCTTCCGTTCCTTTAACAACAGCAGTCGGAGCAAACATCTAGATCACTTGGCTAGCTCCAGACAGTCGGGGTTCAGTCATCACTTCATATGTGATTTCAATCAGAGGTGGAGACGGATTCGCTTACTTCGTCACTGCTGATTGCGATGGATCTAATGCTCTTATCAAAGCTGCTTAAAGCTGTGTCGTTCCATTTACTACTCTGAGAACTCAGCCTTTCAGTTTACAATGGGGATCTGAAGTTTACGCCAAAGTCATTGCAATCAATGCTTATGGTTCATCTCAGTAGTCAGACGGTGGTAACGGAGCAAGAATACAGAGAGTTCCTGACGTTCCTATCGGACTCGCCAACGTAGCAACTATTACTACTGGCACTCAGATTGGACTAACTTGGTCACCAGGTGTTGAGAACGGAGGCACTCCAGTAATCGACTACACTATCTAGTATGACTAAGGAACAGGAAACTTCATTACTCTCAAGTCTGCTCAGATCACAACATCATATACTGCGATCGGACTAACAGTAGGAACATCTTATAAGTTCTAGGTTCTTGCCAGGAATGCAATCGGACAAAGCGCCTATTCAACTCCTCCTGTCAGCATACTAGCAGCTCAAAATCCAAACTAACCAGATGCGCCAACAACAACAGTTGACGGCGATAATGTTATCATCAAATGGACAGCACCGAGCACTGGAGGTTCAGCCATCACTGGCTACATAGTTTAAATCTTGTCTGGTGACGCTACTCCTGTGTTCAAGACTGATCTCATGAACTGCAACGGAACCAACGCTGCAATCATCGCTGCCAAACAATGCACAGAACCTATACTTGCTCTTAGATCTTAACCATTCAATCTCGCATGGGGCTCAAGTATTTAAGTTCAGGTTATTGCTTACAATGTTTATGGTAACTCCTTAGTCTCCCAAACAGGAAACGGTGCTATCATTTTGACTAACCCTGATGCGCCAGTCAATTTCATTGAAGTTTATGCGGATCGAACAGCACACAGTCTCGGCCTAACATGGACTTTAGCGGCATTCAATGGAGGAACTCCTGTCATTGACTACACTATTAGTGTTGCTAAGAACTTCGGAACTGTTCAAGTACTGAAATCAGGTAATCTTGCAACTAACTATGTAGCGTCATCATTAGAGGCAGGAGCGACTTACGATTTCTGGGTTCAATCAAGAAACTCGTTTGGTCTTTCAACATACTCAGCTCAACTACAACTAGTTGCCGGTTTCAAACCTGAAATACCCGCACCACCAACTACCACAGTGATCGCTAACAATGTAATCATTCAATGGGTAGCCCCCACAACTAACGGAGCTACAATAACTAGCTATAGAATCAGTATCATGCAAAAGGATGGTTCATTCTCTGAAGACTTAGATGACTGCAACGGAATGGATTCAGATTTTGTTTCTGCTCTCTAATGCACGATTCCATTACTTACTCTCTAAGCTAGTCCTTACTTGCTCCTACTTGGGGACAGTGTTCAAGCATAGGTTACTGCAACAAACTCTTATGGAGAATCAGCAGCTTCGGTTGCCGGTGGAACAGCAATCATTGTTCAAGTTCCTAGTGCCCCAGTCAGTCTTGCCAACATTCTAGCGATAACTACTGCAAGCACTATTGGAATAAGTTGGTAGAATGGATTCTCAACAGGAGGTTCTCCAATCATCGACTACAGAATCACTTACGATCAATCAACTAATACTTGGGTGACTCTTGACTCTGGAGTTAAACCATTAACTTACACTACAACTGTCCTGTTAACAGCAGGCGCAACTTACAAGTTCTAGATTGAAGCTAGAAACTCAGTTGGCTATAGCTTGAAATCTGCTGTCTTTGCAATTTTGGCAGCATAGTAACCTGACTAGCCAGCGCCTCCAACTACATAGTTCTCTCAAACTAGCGTTGTAGTATCATGGAATGCTCCCTGGAATGGTGGCTCACCCATTTAAAGTTACACAATTAGTTTCCTACAAAGCGATGGAGTAACATATACTGAGAAGAAATCACTATGTGATGGCAGTTTAGCTTCTGTTAATTCGACTCGAAGCTGTACTATAGCCAGTGCTGCATTCACAGCTTCACCATATTCTCTAGCTTGGGGATCCAGTATTTACGCTAAAGTTAGTGCTACGAACTCTAAGGGAACTTCAGTTGTTTCTCAAGGTGGAAACGGGGCAATCATCTGGACTAACCCAGATGCTCCTATCTCAGTCTCAAATGTTCCAACAGTAACGACTGGATATCAAATCGGTCTCTCATGGTTACCTGGAATTGCTAATGGAGGAACACAAGTTATAGATTACAGAATCTACTGGGACTAAGCACTTATGACTTATGACATTCTTGACTCGGGTATCACTACATTAAGCTACAAAGTAATCAACTTGACTCCAGGTCTTACGTACAGATTTAAGATTTAAGCACGAAACTAGTTCGGCTACAGTGTTGATTCATAAATAGTCTCAATATTAGCAGCCTAATTACCTGATACACCAATAGCTCCGACAACTACTTTCTAACGTGACACTGTTCTCATTAGTTGGACTGCACCTGACATTGCTAAATATGGTTCTCCAATTACTGCATACAACGTCTACATATTAAGCAATAACGGCACTTACATCTTAGAACTAAATAACTGTGATGGAACCAAGAGTGCGATCGTTTCAGCTGCGAAATGCACCGTTTAGGTTTCAACTTTGATAAGCTCACCGTTTAGTCTTAGCTGGGGATCAAGTATCTCTGCCAAAGTTGTTGCAATCAACACATATGGAAGCTCAGGAACTTCAGTAGCAGGAAATGGAGCAAAGATCATTACCTACGCTGATGCACCACTTAACGTAGTAGAGACAGTTTCAGGACGAACATAGAATTCAATTACTTTCTCTTGGACTTAAGGAGTTAACAATGGAGGTTCTCCAGTATCCAGTTACTAGATATTCTAGGCTGTAGCAAGTGTTGGAACATACACATCAATTGCAACTGGCATTTCTCTAACTTCCTACACTGCAACAGGATTAACTTAAGGAGTAACATACTCGTTCTAAGTCTAAGCATATAACGCATTTGGATACAGTGCTTCAAGTTAAGCAACTGCAAGCGCTTCTATTCTTTGCGCAACTAGTCCAGCGACTCCGATCGCCCCAGTTACTTCAGTCATAGCAAATAATGTACTTATTCAATGGACAGCTCCTGATGCTTAAGGAACTCCTATAACTGGATATGAAATCTGGATTAGAAAAGCAGACCTTACATATGTTTTAAACAATGCAGTATGTGATGGCACTACTTTAGCAGTTATCACAGGAACTACATAATGCACAATTCCACTTAGCACTTTGTACGCATCACCTTACAACTTACTACTTGGCTACACTATCAATGCTTATGTTATAGCTTACAATGCATATGGATACTCGCAAGCCTCTCCTATCGGAAACGGAGGCATCACTGTGTTCGTTCCAGATGCGCCAGTCTCACTCACAAACAATGGTCTGATCACTAACAAATCAGTGATTGGATTTACTTGGTCAGACGGCTCTTCTAATGGTGGCACTGATGTTATTGATTACAGAGTTTCATGGGACTAATCAACAGGAAACTTCGTAGTACTAGAAACTGGTATTATTCCAAAGAGTTACTCAACTAAGGTTACTTTAACAAGTGGACGCACATATCAATTCAAGGTTGAAGCAAGGAACACTGTGGGATACTCTCCCTTGTCGATTGCTTTATCAGTACTCGCAGCATAGATTCCCGATAAACCAACAGCACCTACAACTGTTTTCAATGGACTGTCAGTCACTGTAAGTTGGCCTGTTCCTTTCGATGGAGCTACTCAGATCACTGGTTATGTCATCGTTCTACGTCAATCGGATGGTGTTACTTACACTGCTGATAATACTAACTGTAATGGATCAACATCTGCTGTTATAACTGCACATAGTTGCACTATACCAGTCGGAACATTCATAGCTAGTCCTTACTTCATTGAATGGGGTTAACCAGTATACGCTAAAGTGACAGCAATTAACATTAAAGGATCTTCCCCACAATCTGACGAAGGCAGTGGCGCCATCATACTTACCAATCCAGATGCTCCACTTAATTTACAAAGTGTTCCTACTATAACTGCTGCAACTTAGGTTGGTCTCACTTGGTAGATCGGAATAAAGAATGGAGGCACTCCAGTTATCGATTACTCTATCAACTACGGTCCAGCATCAGGTAGCTTCACTACGGTGATCACTGGTATTACGAACACTTACTACACAGTAACAGGTTTGACTACTGGCACTGTTTACAAGTTCAGAGTTTTATCTCGAAACCTATTTGACACTAGTGTTTACTCAAATGTAAAACAAGAGTTAGCAGCACAAATGCCAGATGCCCCAGCTGCTCCGACCACTTCAATTAGTTCATCTAACGTTGTTGTCGATTGGAATGCTCCTAGTGCTTAAGGTTCTCCTATTCAAGGGTACACAATCTACATAAGAACTTCTGATGGCGTAACATTCGTTCAAGATCAAACTGACTGCAACGGTGCTGACAGTACAATTGTTTCTAACACTGCTTGTTCTATCCCGATTTCAGTGTTGAGATCTTCTAGTTATCAACTTCCGTGGGGCTCCAGTGTGTGGGCTAAAGTTGTAGCTTACAATCTCTATGGAGACTCATAGATCTCAGATGCAGGCAATGGCGCTATTATCTTAACAAGTCCCGACTCACCAGTCAATCTATTAGAAACAGTATCTGCCAGATCGGCTACTTCAATTACTTTCACTTGGCAAGCAGGACCTACCAACGGTGGTGCTCCAGTGATTGACTACAGAGTTACTTCCGATCAGGGCAGAGGAGATGGAGTATTCAGCTCGCTAGCGATTAATGTCACGGCGACCTCTTACACGGCGACTAATCTCGCTGCGGGGACGACCTACGCGTTCAAGGTAGAAGCTAGAAACTCCTACGGATACAGTGCACCCAGTGCGGCAGCTCCTATTCTGTGCGCAACGGTCCCCTCGATCCCGGTGGCCCCCACCACGCTGGTAATCGCCGACCAACTCTAAATCAGCTGGGCACCCGCTCCTTCGCCCAACGGCACTCCTATCACCCGCTACTTAGTGACCATCAAACAGGCGGACGGCACGTTCACCGAGCAGACCCAGTACTGTCTTGGGTCGCAGGCCAGCATCGTTCAAAGCACTCAGTGCACAGTGCCACTTTCCGTTCTCACAGCAGATCCATACAACCTGGCGCTAGGCCAAACTATCCAAGCGCAAGTCTTAGCCCGGAACAACTACGGACCATCTTCTGTGTCGGCTGTTGGAGGAGCAGCGGTGATTGTGCTCGTGCCTGACGCCCCGGTAAGTCTCGCCAACAACCCAGCGATTACTATGGGAACTTCGATAGGCTTGACCTGGGTGCCCGGTGCATCGAACGGAGGCACACCTGTAATTGACTATTAAGTATGGTATGACTAAGGAAAAGGAATATCGTTCTTAGTAGTTCTTTAGTCTAACGTAACTTCAGCTGGATACACTGCAACTGGTCTTACTCTAGGAAAGACATACATCTTCTAAGTTTAGTCCAGAAATTCTGTTGGTTTAAGTGCTAAATCAAGTAGTGTGACTATCTTAGCAGCCTAACCTCCGGATACTCCTACTACACCTACCACAACTATTAGTTCAAGCAACATAATTGTGTAATGGAGTGCACCTTATGATGGAGGATCAGTTATCACAAGTTATAATATTCAACTACAACAGAGTGATGGTATTACGTTCACAGAGGACAAACTTGATTGTGACGGAACTAAATCATCTGTTATTTCAACTACAACATGCACAGTACCTATTGCATCAATGAGAGCCAGTCCATACTCTCTGCCATGGGGCTCTAGCATTAAAGTAAGAGTATCAGCTAAAAACATAGTTGGGTCATCACCATTCTCATCAACTGGAAATGGCGCTATAATCCTAACATTCCCAGACGCACCTTTATCTCTTATGAAAGTAACTGCATCGACTGCAGGTACCTAGATTACTCTTTCTTGGAGTGCAGGTGTCAACAATGGAGGAACTCCAGTGATCGACTACACGGTTATGATGGATACCAACGGCTCTGGAACTTATGTTCAAAGATAAGCTGGCATTACTTCAACTAATGTAACTTTGTAGAGTTTCACATTGGGAAGCACGTATACTTTCTAAGTATTTGCAAGAAATGCATTCGGCGTCAGCACTACTGGTTCTAACACTGTTAGTGTCTTAGCAGCTCTCACGCCTTCGAAACCTAATGCTCCTACTACTACTGTTACTGGATCTACTGTTACAATCACTTGGGCAGCCCCTAACGACAATGGTAATGCTATATTAGGATACATAATCTAAATTGGTCAGTCTGACAATACATTCTCAGCTAACTTAGCAAACTGTGACGGAACTACAGATTCAGCAATACTGGCAAACAAAGTATGCCAAGTGCCTATATCAGTGTTGATTGCATCACCATACTCCCTGCCGTGGGGCTCTCATGTCTATGCTACAGTTATCGCTTACAATGGCAATGGAAACTCGTTGACATCAGAGATCGGAAACGGGGCTTTGATATTGACCAACCCTGATCCACCTACTAACTTAATTGAAACACTAGCCGCCAGGACCAGATCAACGATTACATTCACATGGACCCCACCAGTTTTAGTTGGTGGATCAGCTGTTATCGACTACTAGATTACTTGGGACTAAGGTCTGTTGACTGATGCGATACTCTACACTGGGCTAGTTGGCACATCATTCACTGCCACTGGTTTAACACCAACAGTAGTTTACAGATTCAAAGTTCAATCTAGAAATACTTTCGGTCTCAGTGTTTTGAGTCAACCAGTTTCGATTCTTTGCGCAACTGTGCCTTCATAACCTACAGTCTTATCATCAACAAACTCATACGCTAATGTGATCCTATCTTGGGATGCTCCTGACTCAAATGGACTTCCAATCACAAGCTATATAGTTACAATCCAACAATCAGACGGAACCTTCACTTAAGATCTCACTAACTGTGACGGCACTAAGTCATCAATAGTTACAACCAAAACTTGCACTATTCCACTGACAACTTTGAGAGCTTCGCCTTACAGTTTGGCAATTGGGGCTTCAGTAAGCATTAAAGTTGTTGCGCACAATGCATATGGCGACTCATTGATTTCTGCAACTGGAAATGGTGCTTTGATCTAAGCAGTTCCAGCAGCTCCAACTGCTCTGACAAACAACGCTCTTCAGACTACAGCATCCAAGATTGGATTCTCCTGGAGTGACGGAATTACAAACAATGGCGCAGCTATTATTGATTACAGTGTATTCTACGATCAAGCAACTGGAACTTAAAACTGGGTGCAGTTAGCCTAGAATGTCACAAGTAGATCTTATCTCACACAAGTAACGCTTAAATAAGGTTCTTCATACACTTTCGTTGTTAAATCGAGAAA
>Ga0138272_1089212_pt1 | contig 13527 bp, 4 predicted proteins | sample C_130709_E_mt_FD_106911 | JGI IMG/M metagenome (GOLD analysis project Ga0138272, IMG submission 106911) | Freshwater microbial communities from Lake Croche, Canada - C_130709_E_mt (Metagenome Metatranscriptome) | ecosystem: Environmental > Aquatic > Freshwater > Lake | place: Canada: Quebec...
CATACGTATATTCCATGGGGATGCCCTCTTCTCGACCAACTGGAAAACCCACGGAGACTGCACCACCCTCTAGTGTACCGACATCGAGTCCTTCAGGTCGCTTAGTCTTACCAACGAATTACCCCACGCGAACGGGGAGTCCCACAGGACACACTGCTTCAATGTCACCGACGGAAGAAGTGGGCTACGCAGATTTGACGTTTTCACCTAGTGGTCAGCCTTCCGGGTTGCCAACGGGACAACCAAGCAGTCAGCCATCCTTGAGGCCAACTGTAATAACAGGTTCACCGACGAGTTCGCCGTCGAGCAAGGTTAAGAATCCTTTGGACACTTCAGACTCGCTGTTCTTCGTTCTTGGTGACCACAGGAACTCCTTGAGCAGTTCATCGGCCCTTAGAGGGCCAAACTCAGCCAAATGGAAAGTTCAAAACATTTTCGGTAGCGTCGGTAGCGATGCGGGGGGGTTCGCCATCTCGCCAAGCAAGGTTTTCCTCGCCGGAGATAACGCAACAATGGCCTTCGACAAGATGACTCTGAAGAAAAACTCATCTGTGCCGTTGGCTGCGCTGAAGGGGGCTGCTTTCTGCTCCAATATTGCTACGAATGATGTATATGTTCTAGCCGATGCAAACTTTGCACCCCTCACGGGACCAGGAACAATTTCGTTCCTCATGGCCATCGACGACGTAACCATGGGGCGATCCACGAACAGCAAAAGGCACGTCGTTCTCAACACGCCCATTACGGTTGGGTATCACTCTGGCATCTTTTCTGGATTTAATCGTGTAGTGATTGTCGACAGAGACACGATGGCTGCATGGAACATCAATACCAACAATGGTCACGTCGTATTTATAGGCAATGTTCTGTGCAAGTGGGCATATACACGCTCCTGGGCGTCGTGGGGAGTAGCCGAATTCTCATACGAGCGGCGAGTGCATATCTTGTACGGCGTGGCAGGTGGTGGCGGCATCGAAAGGCAGTCAATCAATGACGTGGCGCGAGATGGAGGCTACCAACACCAGTCAGCGACGGAGGCCGTGTACGAAGGAAGCTTGGGAGATTTGGTCGCCTTCAGTGTCGACGTCTCAAGCAAGCGATGGTACTTTCACTATAGAGGTTCTGGTGACTTTGGCGGCTCCCAGTCTTCAGTTTTACTAGGTTTCTCAGACGGCCAATTTGGCTTCGAGATTCCTACGGGGCAACCTACTTCGCAGCCCACGAGGCTGCCTACTTTACAACCCAACGGACACCCCTCATCTGTGCCATCGTGCCAACCCTCGTCAGTGCCTAGTTCCCAACCGACAGGGCTGCCAAGTTCGAGCATGCCGACGAATCTGCCCATGACAATGCCCACAGGTACACCATCGCTGTATCCTTCGGGTGTACCAACGGGTGAGCCCACGATCACCCCCTCCGGTCAACCTAGTGCACAGCCTACCGGTGAACCCTCTGGGCAACCTAGTGCACAGCCTACCGGTGAACCTTCTAAGCAACCCACAGGTCAACCCACAATGCAGCCATCAAGGCAGCCTTCAAGTCAACCAAGTGATGAGCCTTCCGCTCAGCCTTCTGCACAGCCGAGTGGGATACCAACAGACCGGCCGACCATAACACCTTCAGGCCAACCAACACGCCAACCGACACTTCTGCCGTCGGCGCAACCTTCTGGGGTCCCCACGACAAACCCAACTCCGAAACCTTCGCCTGAGCCGACGTATGGACCCACATTCCCACCAACTGTAGAACCCACGCCGGCACCTACTTTTGAGCCCACACCTGACCCAACTGTTGTACCAACGTTTGAACCCTCTGCGGCACCCACGCCTGATCCAACCATTGAGCCAACGTTTGTACCTACTGTGGAGCCCACTGCTCTACCAACGCCAGACCCCTCTCCGGAGCCTACAGCACAACCAACGCCTGTCCCCACGGAAATGAAGCGCACAGCGGAACCTACAACGAAGCCAACAGTAATCCCCACAGCAGAGCCAACCCCTTCTCCTACAGCTTTACCTACTTTTGCACCCACGGCTCTACCAACTGTTGCACCCACGGCGGCACCGACGGATCCTACTCCGGTGCCCACGGTTGCCCCTACTTTGGCCCCCACGAATACGTCATCTTATCGGACACATAATCCAACGGGTCAACCCTCTAGTCATCCTACGAGTCAACCTAGTGTGCCAACTGGACAGCCTTCCGGGCGTCCTACATGTCAGCCTACTGGCCAGCCGACGGGCAACCCGACCTTTCATCCCACAGGACAGCCAACCAGGCTGCCTACTTCGCAACCAACGCGGCAACCCACGAGCGCTCCATCCAACCCAACTGGGCAGCCGTCGCGCCGACCCTCTAGACAGCCTAGTGGACAGCCGACAGGTCATCCCTCTGCCCAGCCAGTTTTGATCCCCACTTCCAGACCCACTGGACAGCCGTCGGTGCAACCCACTGGACAGCCTTCGCGTGTTCCATCGAGTATACCCACAGGAATACCAACGCGACCGTCAAGCAAACCTTCTGGCCAACCGAGTCGTGCACCTTCTGGTCAGCCCAGTGCGCAACCATCCCGGATACCCACGGGGCAACCATCATCGAAACCCACTGGTCAGCCTACGACACAACCTACATCGTATCCTTCAGCTCAACCGTCGAGCTTGCCCTCAGGACAACCATCAGGTCAACCGTCGAGCTTGCCTTCAGGCCAGCCAACACGTCAGCCAACACGTCAGCCAACGCGGCAACCGACAGGTCAGCCCTCACGGCAGCCCACGGGGCAGCCTACCCGCCGTCCTTCACGACAACCAACAGGGCAGCCGACGCGTACACCCTCTGGCCAGCCCACTCGTCTACCATCAGGCCAACCCTCTGGCCAGCCCTCAAGAAAACCCACTGGTCAGCCCACCCGAAGGCCGACAAGACAGCCTACGGGTCAGCCGACGCGAGTGCCCACGGGGCAACCTACAAGGCTTCCGAGTCGTCAGCCCACGTCACAACCGACTCGCGTGCCCACTGGACAGCCCACGCGTGAACCAACGAGGCGACCAACAGCACAACCCTCTCGGACTCCCACGGGACAACCGGCAAGTCGACCCTCGGGGCAACCAACGGGAAAGCCTACGCGCGCTCCTGTTTGCCCCACAGGCCAACCATCACGAAGCCCGACATCTCAGCCCTCGACTCAGCCGACGAGTCATCCAACGACTCGTAAGCCGACTCAAAAGCCAACTGCGAATTCTCCCAAGATGTTTTTGAAGAACAACATCGTCGAGCTCTCGGTGACAGATGTCGTCGAAGGAATGAAGGCCTCGCAGTATACGACGAATGTCATCAACGCATTGGCGCATGCAGTATACAAGTCGTCCTCTTCTAATGTTTATCTGAGCGATTATTTGGTGTCAACCGTTGGGGTCAAAGGCCTCCCCATGGCGTTCACTTCTCTGACCGCCACCGATACCTCTGCCGGTGTCTCTCTTTTCTACAAACTTAGTTTGAGCCTTGTTCCAGAAATTGTTGCCGATGATGGTACTATCGTCATATCAGCTTACACCCCTTGGGTAGCAAAGCAAGTATTGATTATTCAAACTGCCTTCTCCAAGGCCTGCACGTCTGGCAACCTTAAGGCTGCGGCAGTTGCAGCCTTTCCAGTCGTATCTACGAACCGCAGAATACTTGCTGATGAAGAGCGCAGACTAGCCGCTACTGCATTCGATTCGTCAACTTTTCTTGCTCCCACCTTTGGTGACCCTGTACTTACACAAGATGCTTCCAAGGCGCCCTCGCCCGCTCCCACGTACGTGGCTCTCCCCGTAGTTGTTGTTAATGTCAAGAACATCAAATCTACCACAGTTGACCTCAAGCGAAATATAGCCCTGAATGTGTCCATAAGCTCTGGCGGATCATGGGCGGGCGTTTTCTACTGCGGTGCTTACATCAAGCCGTTGAACTTTTCATCTGGTCAAGATGGAACTCTACTCAAAAGTGCTGTATTGGGTGCTCGTACGCAGTTCTCTGAGTCTGTCGGGCAGTTCAAGTACAACACGATGATACTGTCTGGTCTTACCCCCACGACGACGTATTACACGTACTGCTATCTGGAGATTTCGGGGAGAGGCACTTCGTGGTTGAGCACTTACGGGGAGGATAAATCAAAGTACAGTTGCTCGCGCGTAGGTGGTTGCTCCACCACCTCTGCTGTTATCCAAACGCAGAATATTATCACAACGATGTGCTGCAAAACCATCACTTTTGTCAACCCTCCCCCGTCTGTCTTTTGGGATATTTTCACCATCTACGCCAACTCGGACAAGTCGTACTACTTCAACTTTTTGATTAGCGACCCCCCCTCGAAGACCTTGTCATTCAACGTGAGTCTTGTTGCGTGCTCTGATAGGACGGCTTTTCCATCGGGTTGCCGTAGCTCTGATGGCTCATCTCTCGCACCTGTGTTGAATGGAACTTCGCAAGTTCCGCTGCTGAAAATATCATCAACCAGGTTTACATACACATCAACATCTGCAGGTTACACTGGCTATTTCTTTCTGACGTACCCGTCCGCGGGTGAGGATAGCTCACTGACGGGGTTTGTTGGCATCAAAATTTCCCTGCCCTCTTCGTTGTCTGGGGAGTATACAGCGCCTCCAATTCAGATCGTGCAGCTCCTCAACGGCAACTCTAAACGCCCTGCACCGAAGATTTATGCGGACCCCAACGGTGTACGGATGAGTGATTCAGGTTCGTATGCAACAGTACTCTTCGACTCTGCTTGCGATATTGTCGGTGCTGGCTTTGTCTCGAATACCTTCCCCTGCAATAAGCTTTTCAAGTTTCCAGAACAAAAATTGAAAAGCGGGGGTAACTGGGATCCTACGACGACTGTCGCCTGCACTTGGATTAACACAACAGCTATACGAATTGATTTCAGCAATCCCAAATACTCCAGTACCCAAGCTCCGATTCCCTACGACGCGAACGCGCTTCCCTCTGGAGGAACTAAAATTTCATTGAAATCTGGATTCATACCGGCTTTTTGCCCTGTTGATCCAATCACACGTCTCAAGGCGAATTGCACCGGTTGGCCAAAAAATATTGATCAAGACTCGATCATTCAGGGTTCGCTTACACCTCTAGCTGTAAATTCCATCATCAATGCGCCGAATTATCTTTCGGCATGTGACCCAGCTGTCATCGATGCAGGCGGATCTGCGGGGAATGGCGGCCGTCAATTCGTCAATGTCAACTGGGTCGTCCAATATGTTGCAGACGCCGATGGAAATCCTCAAAAGAATATGCCAAAAGCCATCAACTCAGCAGACGATCCTTATTACAACAACGACTACTTCAAATGCAACAACAACAAATGCAAGTACAAGTTTCAAGGAGCCTATCCTCCAGCCGATTCTTATCAGGTTGGTGAGGCGTCAGCTGACTACCTTGCTTGCCTTGCAAGAAAAGAGTGCCGTCCTGGGCCACGAATCTACAACATAGAGTACATAATGCTACAGCCGCCGCCTTTCTACGCTTCTATTGCACGCAAGTATTTCAATAGCGAATCGAATTTCACAGATGCGTATAATCCTTTGTTGTCCTATGGTTGTGGACGCGGTGGCGGATGCGGTGCGGGAACGTACCAATTTTATTTCTACATTGAAAACTTCTTGGGCGGCAAGGATCATCTTACCTTCACAATTTCTGTCTCCGAGAAGAGAAATATCCCCGGCGCTGTCATCACGGGCTTAAATGATAACTACATAGCGACAAGTGATACGCTCTCACTTATTGGTACAGGATCTTTGGCCAATTGCACGCAAGCAGCTGGCCTTTCCTACGTATGGAGCCTTTACCCTTACCCTTTCACCTCGGGTACACCAGCAGTCGGATCAGTCGTAAACCCGACTTTACAAACCGTTAGTGCGGACCCAAGAACTCTCAAACTTTATCCGTACTCCTTACCCGTTGGATCGTATACGGCCGTCCTGACAGTCACACCTATTGGAAGTAGAAGTGCATCTTCTCCCTACAAGCCGGCTCACCCCAGCGATGACGCTGTCAGCGTGTCGTGCAATGTCTTTGTTGGACACGGTGCAGTGCAAGCAGCCGTTATTGGCGGCTACTTTCGAAATACTTCAGTCGACAGGGATCTCGTTATCGACGGTTACAAGTCGCAGGACTACGACTTACAACCGATTCCCGGCACTCCCTGCCCGACAATCAGCTATCGCTGGTCCTGCATTGGCACATCTCGAAACGTGTCTGGCTTTGATTGCACGCCTTTAATCTACTCAGCAGTCGCCAGCCTGTACAAATACAAAGTATCTGGAAAGACGAGCTCCAAGATCTACTTCGCAGCAAATTCACTCCAGGTTTACCAGTCCTATGATGTAACTCTCTATGTCTACACCCCTGATGGGCGTTCAAATTCTGTTGTCATTTCTTTGTCTATTACCGAGTCTGGAACGCCTGCTGTGGCTCTCACATCGACAGCTATCAAGTTCAATTCTGATTCAAGGCTCAGTGTGTATGGAACCATATCTGCACATTTTGCAATCTCCGCCGCATGGGCCGTCTTCTACGATGGCATCAGGGTTTATCCGCAAAACATCACGGCGATGGACAAGTTTTTTTCCGACCAAGAGGCTGGGGCAGCAGCAAGTGGAATTTCCTACCCCCTTGCCTTTCTTCCCAATCAATTTGTCGCGGGTAGAAAATACGGCTTCCAGCTTACAGCTAGCCCCGCTGCCAACCCGCAGCTAGCTGCTTCGGCACAGATTATCCTCATCTGCAACTCCCCGCCAAGTGGTGGCACATTCGTGGTCCAGAGCGACATCGGCACGTACACGTATCTGGGACCAAAATACGTGTACGACTACTACCAGAATCAACACACGCACCTCGGCGGGTTTGCTAACGGCACTGCTCTGACGACTGTTTTTACCATCACAGTTTCCTTGTGGTCATCTGATCCAGACAACATGCCTCTCCTGTTCGAGTTTGGATACCAGATAGATGAATCCGCTCCCGAGCTCCTCATCCAGCAATACAAGGTGAGTACTTTTGTCTCCGCGACATTTCCTGCGGGTCTTCAGCAGAATGACAACACTATCATCATCATTAATAGTGCCCAGGACAAGTATTTGGCGACGGCTCTGATCCAGACTTACATTGTGGTAGTGAATCCACCGGGTGACCAAACTGCATTCCTTAAGAGCGCTCTCAGCTCGGGCCTTGCGAACGCTCTCGCAGCAGGCAATGCCGACGCTACGTACCAAACTGTCAACAATGTTGCATCGTCTCTCAATGGTGTCAACTGCACGGGGCACGACTCCGCCGTGTGCTCTGAATTACATCGAGACCCATGTTTCACTACACCACTCACCTGCGAATCGTGCTTCCCTGGGTTTGTCGGAATTGTAGGCCCGTCCAACACAAAGTGTTTCAATGCATCGACCAATGTTGGCAAGAACGGCTACCCCTGCAAATCAAACCAGGACTGCATATACAACTTCTGTGACGCTGGCTTATGCTCGGCTCCACTTTTGGTATGCCCTACAAATGATAAGTCAAAGATTTGCTCGGGACACGGCAACTGCACCTACGCGGACACAGCTGGCAACGTCAAAGCCAAGTGTACAATTGCAGACGTCTACTGTCGTGCAACGTGCAAATGCAATGAAGGTTATGCGACCTCGGACTGCTCGTTGACGACTGAACAGGCCCTCGCCAAGGACGAGAGTCGAGGTAAAATGTGTCAGGCCCTGTACGACACCTCCCAAAAGCAAGACAAGTCATCGGCTCTTCTCGACTCTCTCGTTGGGACATTGTTATCATCTTTCAATCCTACAGAAGTTATCACAGAATCCTCCAAGGCTAGTTGTCGAGTTGCGCTCTCCGCCATGGCAACAATAGGAGCGTCGGGTTACCTCAAGGGGGCCAAACCAGCTACAGTGACCTTTTTGACCACGACTGTGTCGTCATTTATATCTCCGCCGTCTGGTGGCGACTCTGCCGCCACTGGCACAGCTACGGCGTCTGTTGGAAATCTACTCAAGGGCGTGACCCAGACAACCGTGTCCGGTCAAGCGCCTGTCCCCTTGATTTCACCCAATGTTCGCGTTGCAGTGAACAATGCGCAACAGTCAAGTCTGGCGGGTGCAGGTCTCGCTCCCCCCGCCACTGCGGCTGAGGCTGCGTACGGAGCACCTCAGCCCAAGGTCGGTTTGCCCTCTAGCGGCTTTGGTCAGTGCGGTCTCCCGGTCGGTGCAAATTATGCAAAGTTATCCACAATGCAATGGGGCTCCAACCCCTACGCGGACTCAGCCGCGATCAAGTCTCCAATCCTTCGCTTTTCTAATGGAAAGGTAAAGGCTCCTAAAACCTCGCTGCTGACCCCAACTGGGCGCCGAGGACTGAAGCTTACAAGTCGTGTTGTCAACCTTCTTGCGACCCCAGTGTATTACATCACACTACAGTACTCGGCGAGACAGAACATGAACTTCTCACAGGATCTTACGAAGAAGCCCAAGCGTGGCTCCAAGTCAAACTTCTCTCTGCCCAAGTGCCAGATCAATACTGGCACGGAGTACATCGATTGTCACAAGTGCAACGTCTCAAGTTACACCAACACCAACGTCACATACGGCTGCTTTGATATAACTCAGTTGTGCCCCCCCGGGTCGGCTCTCGCGAAAAAAGCAGTCGCCCGTCGTCACCTCACCGTTGCTGAGTACTCCGATTACGAGAGGGTGCTTGAGCGCGAGTTCGAGGCCGAAGAAGTGACACTCCAAGATAGAGACCGCATGCTCTTTGACGGAGAGTGGCAAACAAGGCTTCCCACAGAAAGTGAAATGGTTTTCCGGGAAGAGGAGGACAGATTTTCACGCACAATTGACCAACGCAGATTCTTGACTGGTGATGATGCTGGCAAGGGTGACGATGACACCGTTAATAACGCCAAAAACGGTGGTGCAGGCGCTGCCGCGAGCAGCGCGATCAGTAACTTCGGAGCGCTGCTTGCTGCGATCCTCGCCCAGCTCGCTGCAACTTTGTCATCCAATCCATTTGCCTTAGACCCGTCCAAGAGTGTCCCAATCCTTACCTTCATCAGTATCCTTGGCTTTGTGTTGGTCGGCGGTTTCACGCTTTTCCTTCGCTGGGACGTATACGACCACAACTACGAGATTTATCTCAAGGATGCCCACTCTCAAGCACGTCGTCAACAAGCAGCTGAGAACCTCAAAAAGGGCATTTCTCCAACTGCACAGAAGAAGACTGCGTCCTTCTTCGACATTTCTTCCGCCTTCACGACCATGTCCAAAACTGAAGTCAGACAAAACAATTTGGCCAACATAGCGTATGGCTCTCGAATTGTTGCTGCGACCAACACGGCCGTGGCTGCCAACCCTGGCGATTCTCGCCTGGAGGTGGGCACCATGCAAGGCTTCAAAGTAGGCATGTTCGTCGAGATTGGATCAGGTGCAAGAGTCGACAGAGCTCGTGTAATTGGCTTCGGGAGCATCTTATTAGACTCTCCGCTTAAGTTTTACCACCCGAGAGGGACCCCCGTCGTGGGTTACGAAGGCCTGCAGAATCCCACACGTGGTCGTTCAAAATCTGGTTACGACGAGAAGAACTATAGCGGAGCATCGTCAACGACGGGCAGCAAGGACGAGTCAATCGGTTACACATCCACGGAGGAAGATACTGCCCCAGACTTGACAACCGACGATGGCTCTACAACCGGCCGGTCGAAGTCGGAGATGAGCGACGTAGTCGGCTTGGCCGCTGGTTACATGGACGAATTCATGGGTGTTGTGTTGCCGGCAAAGACTCTGCTCTCAGAGTCTCATATGCTCGGCCGTCTGATTGGCAAGCTCACCGAAAAACACGATTATCTCCGAATGTTTGCTTCGCCGTCCGTGAGTGAGACACGTGTCATTAGATACTGCATCCTGTGCCAGGCCGTCATGATCGCGCTGTTCGTAGACACGCTTTTCTTCGGCACATTTGCTCCTGACGACACAACCTGTCCCAGCTTGGTGCTCAAAGAAATGTGCATTGCTGTTCCCTCGCAGATCAACCCCAAAGGCTTGTGCTTGTGGACTCCCGACGCACATCCCGACGACGACCCGACTGTATACGGCGGAGTGTGCTCGCTGCGCCCTCTCCCCAAGAGCATGACATTCACTATCATGGTTGCCATTCTCTGCTCAATATTCTCTACCCCTATCGATCTATTCATGACCATTATTCTCGAGCAGTTTTGCCGAAGACGGCCCAGGTTCGAGGCGTGGGGCTGGAGCTCCGACCGCGTTGTCGGAGCTGCAACTGATGCCTACAAGATAAAGAATGCCGAACGAGTTAGCCATCTCGCCAAACTCATGGAAGAAGTGGAGGCCGATCGCAACGACGAGATGAGCCAGGAAAGGGAGCGACGTCAAGACGACTTCATGGCGCGCCAAGTTTACCTCGACTTCGTGGGACCGCAGGAGGAAGCGACAGCCCTCTTGCAGCAGGTTCGGACCTACCTAACAGAGGATCTTGAGGGAGGTGACATGCCTTGGGGAGCGAACAATGGAGGAGAGAAGGTGTCGAAAGGAAGTGAAAAGACGCAGAAGATAGAAGCTATGCGTAAGCGCATCGGCATACACCTCGACCTATCCCCAGAGCCTTTGACCCTTCGCCAGTGGCTCATGTATGGCACTCCACGCAAACGCATCGACACCAAAATCGCCAAGGCTCGAGCAAAAGCCAGTGAGATTGAGGAGCAGCTGGAGGGCTTCGATGAGATCGAAACGGACCTTAAGGACATCGCGCTGGTGCAGAACTTCATCTTAGAGCAGTTCACGCCCGTTCGGCGCTATGCGCTTAAACTCGAATTCTTCATCTTCGACGGTAATGCACCTCTTGAGTGTTCTCCCTTTGCTTGGTGCATCTCGTGGTTCTTTTACTTCGGGCTTCTCGCATTCTTCTGGTACTGGCTCTTTGCATGGGGTGTCAAGCAGGGAGGTGCCGTTTTGTTCGCGTGGGGTATGAATTTCCTGGTTGGATTTTTGATTACTGTATTCGGCACAACCATCATTCGTATCATCATCTTGGATCTCATTGGTATCGACGCTATTCGACCTCAGCTTCGTGTCATTCGTCGCGTGCTCTCCAACGTCGGCATCGCCTACTGCCAAGAGGCGGCTGACAGAACCAAGGAACCCCGTGTGGTGCAGCATTTCTCAGCCTCTTGCAGAGCCGCACGCACATTTACTGCCAAAGATCTTGCCTCTGCGAGGATACTTCGTCACGTCGATGACCTTGACGTGGAGCGCTGCAGAGAGAGCAGTACGGGGGGAATTCCTCTCTGGATGGTCGTCCTCATCGCGATCCCTGCCGTTGCAAATATGATCAATGAGAGCATTGGCGACACGGTCGTCGACAGCTTGGTCAATATGTTTCTCGTGGCCATCATCCTTTTCGGTACCTTCATAAACGACAACGGTCCTGCTCTCCTTGCTATACCTTGTGGCTTCGTCGGAGCTTGGTTGTTCTACGAGCACTGCATTCTTGCTCCAGCAAAGAGCCGCGTCAAACGCATCGCCGCTGACGCTAATAACTCTCAGCGTTGGCGCACCAGCCGTAGACCAGGGCGCTACTCAACTATTAGCTGGATATCGGCGACCATCTCCTCCACGCTCGACTCGATGGCGAAATGCATCGTATATTTCACGCGCGAGTCTTTTCAGGATCGAGTCAATGTCGTCATCAAAAGGATGCAACAAGCTTCACTCGTGTGGCAGAAAATGAATATCCCTGCTTCTCTGCAGGCTCGCGTTCTCACAGAGGCTGAGCTCAAGAAGCAGCTGAACACTGCCATGCGTATTTCCGAGAACAAGGAAAAAGGAGCTCAAGGTGTGCAACAACAGATCATTGATCTCCTACCGAGAGAGATTCTGTCCATGCGCACCATGGAGTCGAACCAGGACTGGAAGGTTCCGACGCCTTGGCAGACGAGGGAATTCATGGAGATGTCAGGCCCGGAGGATCTCGTGCTGTACCGCAACCAACCTCGCTTGGGTCCCTCTCTCGTCTTCCGCAATACCGCCATCACTCAGAGCGCCGAGGTGGCATGTCAGCGTATGCTGCAGAGCTATGTTGGCGACGCCATGACCGACGAGGAGGACTTTCAGTACTATAGTACCCTCGTTGACGCCACCAAATTTGACAACTTCATCTACACACCTGAGCTGATCAACATGCTTAACCAGTCGTGGGAGTCGTACTACCCCGGTGGCCTCATCATGAGCGAAACCGAGCGGGGCGAAATGCGCGACAGCTTTGTGCAGTGGTTACTAGGTGTGGCTGGCCCCAGCGGACAAGGCGTGCGCTTCGGAGTCTTCCGCCGCTGGTACATTTCCGAGTGCACGCGTATCAGCCGCATTCGTTTCTCAGCCAAGAAGAAGCAGTTCGTGCCCGCCGGTCTCATTCGGCTCGAAAAGGATACCGCTGAAGAGGCATGGAAGCGCGAAGAGCGCGAGGGCGCTCGCTCTGGTGGTAAGTCCCGAGGCCCCGCAAGCCTTAGTGCCGACAGCGACAGCAGTAGTACCGACTCTGGCATCGACGGCTTTCGCGACGCAACTGCTGTCAAGAAGCGCAACTCTTCTTCGTCGAGCGGCGGAGACAGCTTTGGCTTCAGTGCGTGGAGCTCAGCGAGCGAGTCGGACGCTGGGACAGGTGACAGCTCGGACTCAGGCGTCTTCGGTTTCACTGGAAATACCAAGAACCAGCCCCAGCGAAATCAAGGTGGAAAAATTGTATCCCCTCCTTCGTCCGACAGTCGGAATTCGGGCAGCCTTGATTTGCAACTCCGTCCCCCACCTCGCCTCAACCCCAATACCCTCTTGTTTGGCGGGATCGGTGCGGCTGGCGGGGCCCCGGCAAAGCTCCCCAAGCCGGGCGCGTCTGCGGTCCCCAGTCGCCAGAATCGCTTCAGCAGTAGCGCATCCTCTGCCGACAGTGAAGACAACGTGGACCTGGACGGGTGGGATTCGGACTCGATGGCCAGCAGCAGCGACGCGGGCAGCACAGGCGAGAGCCTCGCCTCCGCCGACAGTGAAGACTCGGTCGTCCTGACTAGCTTTGACCCTCGTCCTTTCGATGTCAACAAGCCCAAAACAGTAACGGCCATTGCCGGCGACCTTACTGTCGGCACGGTCGCAACTTCATTTTCCTTGCTTGGAGGTGCCATGAACGCGGTAGCCGGCTCGACAATGAGCGCTACTCGTGCATTGGTCGATGCTGCGACAGTCAACAGCACAACTACGAATCCTGTGCTTCAATACGCGAGCGACGACGGCAGCCAGTCCTCCGCCTCCGATGACGAGGAAATGGTGGCTCCGGCCAGGAATGGTCGAAGGCAGCCCGACCGAAGCAGATTCGCCGCTCGAAAGTTCGACCAATTCTAGAGTTCTGCCCTCATTCTTTTGACGACAGATCAAGCCCTGTAATGTGTACTATTGTTTTTCTGAAACCTTCTTTTGTGAG
>Ga0138272_1198277_pt1 | contig 12958 bp, 18 predicted proteins | sample C_130709_E_mt_FD_106911 | JGI IMG/M metagenome (GOLD analysis project Ga0138272, IMG submission 106911) | Freshwater microbial communities from Lake Croche, Canada - C_130709_E_mt (Metagenome Metatranscriptome) | ecosystem: Environmental > Aquatic > Freshwater > Lake | place: Canada: Quebec...
ATTCTGTTGAACATAGTAGTGCAACTCCTCTTAGTTTCCATTTTTGTGAACAACTTGTTTCACATGGTAATCCTACTCTAAAGTTGATATATCTATCTGTTCTTTTAGGATATTTATAAACTGGACAAGAGTATGTTTATGGCATTCTTTCTCCATCTGGTGATTTTTTCTTGTTTATTGCAGTAACATAAAGAATAGGTAATGGTGCAAATAGTTTTTTAGGCTCAGGATCTTCTAATCCTGTTTTACCATATTTAGCTCCTTCTATACTTAAACCATGAATATAGACACCTTCAGTTTAAATGTCTTTAATCATTTCAAATTCTCTTTCTTTGACTATGGAGTGATAAGCAACATCGTCTAAAGACCATGATTCTTTATCTTTACCACCACCTTTATGCATACGAGTAACTTCTTACTTCATAGCAGTTAAGAATCCTTATGGGTTGAAGAATCCAGTTAACCAATATGTATTAGGTCTAGAAGTTCTTAACCAATTATTAAGCTAATTATAACGTTCCATTAATGAACTAACCCAAGCTCCTAATGCAGGTAGAATCCAAGAAATTTCAGCGCCCGAAGCATCATAAATCCATTTATTTGGTGCTCTAGAATCAGCAATAGAATCAATAGCATCCATAATATCAGGTGTCATAATAATATTACCATCAATTGATTCAATGATATCAGTTAAAGTTTTTCTAACAAGTGATAATACATATTAGAAACGAGAAATTTCTTAAAATAAGAAGACATTTTATGGTACAGTCATTCCTTTATCAGCCAATCCTTTTGGTCCTGATATTTTTTTAATAGTTTCTCTAACATCTGATAAATTGTAATCAGGTGGTAATTTAGATCTTACATCTCTTGATTTTTCTTGAACCATATCGTCTCTTGAGACACCACCACCTCCTGATGAATCTTTAGGTCTGGTTTCAGTTAAAGTGTTTATCATTTCAATTGATTCTTTAAGTCTAAAAGTAAGATCTGCATTTGGATGTAAACCAAAAACTTCTGGATTATCAACTGATGGAACATTGTCAATATATTCTCTATATTTAGAAATTTCATTATTAGGATTTTAAGGAATCTTATATTTATATCTTTCTTTTGTTGCAGTTCCTGAACCTTCTGAAGTAATGTCAATAAAGAAATGATCATTACCAAATATTCCTTCTTTAATATAATCATCTCCATAAGCATTAAATAATTCACGATCTAAATCATCAGTAATTCTTCCACCATATTAAACTTCGCATGTCATATATTTAATAACATTGCAATTAATTGATAATGCTTACATATTTGTACTAGGTCCTTACATTAACATGGTTAAATATTTTTCAACATATGCTAAACTAGCTTCTAAATCTGAATTATTAAATTCATAAGGAACACACCATCCTAAAGGTCCAAATTTACGTCTTTCTTAAACAACTGAATGCAAGAAACAAATAGTGAATGTCAATGCTCTCCAACTTGGATGTTCTATCTTATCTAAAAAGTCTTATGTTATAATTGTAGTGAATGTTTTAAAGAGACCAGCTTTTAGTCCTTTAGGAGGCTCATTTGTTACTTTCAATGATGTTTGTAATAATCCAAGAGGGAATAATTTATGAGGCTCTGTTGTAATCCATAATCTGAACTCGTCATTAATTTAATAATTTCCTGGCTCTAAAATGACTAAAATTTATTCCATGAATTTTAATCCCAAATGGCAGTTTTATAATACTACCCATCCTCCTGTTTAGAAACATTCTTGCATAACAGCGAAGGCTTTTACATCTTAACCTTCTCCCATGGAAACAGCTTTTAATGGATATTTTTTTTTTTTCTTAGCCAAATCTTCAATTGATGAAGTAGGATCAGAACCAGCTGATAATAAGAAAAGAATAGGCTCTAATGAGCTTGAACCTTCCCAAATTTTGTCAATAGGATATGATAAAGGTGTAGTGAACTCTTTACCCAAGACATTCAAAATGAAATTACTTGAAGAGACTAGGGTTCTATCTTCTCTTATAGATCTAACTAAACAAACAGAAAGTAAAGATCCAATTTCTTTTTCAGCTATAATTCTTTCTTGGAAATCTGGAATAGGATAATTTTCAGGATCATTTTTATCAATCCATTATTTCCATTAAGCTTCATTTCTTTACATAGAGTCAGGTAATTCTCTGAAGAATGCTAAAGGATCACTTCCGAAATGATGTTTACTTAAAGCTAGGATATTTAACCATGCTTTATCAGAAATGAAATTGAATGGTCTAGCTCTTTCTGATTTGATATCCAAAGCTGCACCTCCCTTAAGGAAGATATTAACATCAGAATTTGATATCTTTTCAGCTGTCACTAAGAGCTTGAAACATATCATTAAAATATAGGTAATCTTATCTCTTTCGAATAGACCTCTATTAACATATTTGTAAACATGATAAGTTAAATATTTCATAATCTTATCAACTCTTTTACTTGGTTATTGTTCTTTTTCAGATTAGTCAATTGATTCATCGAATAGTCTCAAATATTATTCTAAAGAAGAGTTATACATCCATGATATTAAAGACATATCAATAATACAGAAATATAAAGCAGATCCTCTTATAGCAACTGGTCTATATTACTCTCTTTTTTCATTAATTTCTTTAGTTTTAATTTCAGCATCAATAAGTTTAATTTATACATCCTTAGATTAAGTTTTTGTCAAATTCAATACATCCATTAATTCAGTATCATCAAGTAAATTACCTTTTGATTAGGTTAATCTTTCTAAAAGATTCTTATCCAATCTTTATAAATCTTTTTTGTTAAAGTTAACATCAGCTAATAAAGCATTTAATGATTCTTCTAAAGCTTTTTATTCTTTTGATAGAACTCTACCCAAAAGTTATTATTCAAGACCTTTTTGAGTAACAGTAAAATCAATAATTGTTGTTTTAGCAGATAATTCTGGTGAGAATGATGGATTAGGTAATCTACAAGTTAAAAACATTTAGAAATGAGGACTGAAGTCAAATTAAGAACCTCCGACATCAATGAAACAGTTTTTACCTCTAGTCTAAATTTATTTTTCTAAGACTGGATCTAACATGGGATCAACTTCATTTTCAATGCCTTCAATGACTAAAGTTTTTCCTTCCTCCATACAGAATTTTAAGAAATTATCCTTAAATTTAGGGTTTGACAAAGAGCAAATACATCTTGCAGGATCAATAAATTCAGCATATTTATTTTAAATCCAATTTTATCCTTAACCTTAAGGATCAATTAATAAAGGATATCTTGATGAATTTGTAACCATAATACCATTTTAAATAGATAAGTCATCTTTAGGTAATCCTTAAATATTCCATTCTCCAATTGTGGCATCATCAACTAAAAAGGAAGTTAATTCCAAAGTTGGAGTTACAGGTACTCCTTTTCTTTTCATATCAGCAATGAAATATTCAGTTTATAATAAATTTCTAAATTCTGAATTGAATGGTCCACAATAAGAAATAAATGCGGTAGCTAAAGATACATTTCCAACAAGTCTTCTCTTTTATTCTCCAATTTCACTAGCTCCTTTTTGCCATCTATCTCTTTCGTCAGTCAATGATGAAATCAAAGTTCTAGCAGTTGTGATTTTTTTCTTTGTTTTACTAGCTTAATCTTCTAAAATTTATTTCTCGCTCATTTATTTTCTAAATTTCTCATTTAAATCTGCCATAAGTACTTTAATAGCTGAAAGTTCAATATTGGATTTTTCTAGTTCAGCATTAGCAACTTTCAATTTACCTTCTTAAACCAAAAGGAAAGCCTATTTAGGTTTAACTATTTTAGATTTTTCATGATATTCGAAAATAGCGAAAGACCATCCCATAATTCCTGCTGCAGCTTTAGATACTTGCTCTCCTGCTTTTTCAGTGAACCAATCTTCTTTTTAAGAAATATAAGGCTCAAGTAACTCAATTGTTTCTTCAGAAATTTAATCTTTTTCGAAACTAATCAGATTTTTTAAGAAGTTCATATCTTATAGACAAGTTTTACCTCCTTCTTCATAAGAATCTTATAAGAATGGAATAACTCTTCCTTCTTTTTTATTGACTTCAACTTAAACAATTATAATAGGTAATAATTTTGATTAGAAGAAAACGACTACAGTGTCCAAAATGAATTTAATAATAACAGCTGGATTTCTGTTAGATTTAAGTTCTACAATATCTTTTGCTTAAACTGATGCAACGGCAACTTTAGCTCTATTTAAAGCGGGCATAGCAGCTTATAAATCTTTTTAAGCATCTTCTTTATCTTTAGCAATTTATGTAGCTTAAAGTAAACATTCTTATGTTGTTTTTTCTACTTAATCATTTTTTATTTTAGCTTTTTTGGATTCTTTTTCAATATCAGCAATCAAAAGATCAGTTTTATCTGAAGCTTCTTTAAGTTTTGTTTCTTCATCTTTCAACAAGATCTCCATCTTGGCTATTGATACTGCGGCTTCTGCGATTTTTTCTAGACCAATTTTATAATTTTTTTCTTGTATGTCTAATTCTCCATAATATTTCTTAACATATAGTGTTTTATATGCATTTAAATAAGATAAATATGATTTTGGAGTAACAAATACTTATCTTCTCATTTTTTAGAAATAAATATCACAAACTGTAGTAACTAATTAATGGACACTTCCCATATGTCTATAAAGCTCAATCTTAGTTTCTGGTTTAGTATCTAATTCTTTGAAATTTTTAATGAAAGTTTCAGCGACAGAAATCAATGCTTCTTCAGGCCATGGTAAAAACCAATCAATACAACATTCGTTGAAAAGAGCTGGGAATTTTCTAGCTCTTTCTCTGAATTTTTATCCAACTGGAGAGAAACAAAGTACAATATGTAAATTATCTCTTACTCTATCAACGAAGTATTGATATAATTATATAGCTGTAGGCTCTGATACTAGTTTTTCCTTGCAATATTCTTAAGTAATATCTCCTAACCAGGCTTCTTTTTCATCTTTAGCTATTAATCCTGGAATTTCACCAGTTGATAAAATCATATTGATATATTCTAAAAATTCTTCTTTTTTAACTTCAGCATCAGTCATAATAAAGGTTACAGATTTACCTGCATGTCCAGTTTATTCGAAATATTCTTTAATTTCTTCTTTAAGATCTTTTTCACCAAATGATTTAGTTAAGACTAATTATTTAATAACATGTCTTCCTATATCAGCAGCCAATCTTGTTAATGATTATTTACCCGAACCACCAACTCCTACTAATAAGGCAGAGCTTCTTGGTTATTTAATTATTCTTGAAATTCTAATTAAATGGCACATAGCATCGTCGAAAAGTACCAAACTCATTTTTTTGCTTGAGAATTTTGTATTATAATCCTCTAATAATGCATAGCATCTAGCTTATAATTTATCAATATTATTGATGCCTTCATAAATTTACTCAGCTTAAACTTCAACAATTCCTTCTTCATTTTTTTAATCTTCTCTTAGGAAATCAACAAAATGAATAGGTGATTCTTTTTTAAATTTATCAAGAATTTCTGATTCACATTAAGTGAAAGTTTCTAAAGAGATTTCATGAATATAATTTAACTTAATCTTTTTCTTTATTATTTGTTAATTTATCTACAAATACTCTTTCACATTCATGTCTCCATAATGCAATTAAGAAGATTTCTGGTTTAAATCCTAGAGTAGATCCGGCCTAAATTATTTCTCTTCTAACTCCAGTAACTCCTTTGAAAATTCTTGATAATTCTCTCATATTAAAGACGTAATGGAATTTAGCTGGAGTAGGTAATAAAGTAAGTTTAACTTTATTCCATAATTTTAAAGTAGATTAAGTTAATCCATCAACAACTTTATTGAATTCAGAAGTATATTTATTTGGTTTGAATACATGTTTAAGTATAGGAGAGTAAATAACTTCAATAGATAAAGGTAAGACCATATTAAAAATAAAGAATTATCTTTTAATTCTATTTGGAACATCATTTCTACCACCTCCAGGTTAGTTCATTGCTCCAATATAAGATAGATTTTTTATATTTTTGAAATTTCCTCTCATGCTCTTGTCTAACCAATAGAATCCACCATTGTCAATTAACTATCTAACAATTTCTAAAGTTTCTTAATCACCCCAATTATTAACTTAAGGCATATTAATATCATCTATAAATATTGTCATTTATTTTCCTTAAGGAGGAGCAAAATCTTTACCCATCTTAAAATCACATTCAATTTCGATATTTGATTAGAATGTTAAAGGTTTAGTAGCTGATGAGAAATTCATTCTTTTAAATAACATAATATCTCTGTTAAATCTTTCAGAATACATAAGAACTGATGATGTTTTGGCTGTACCTGAAGTACCAATTAACATAACAGCTCTATTACAAATATTGCTTTTTGGTTATTTTAAAATTGAGTCCAATATAATATTGGCTTTAAAAGAATCCAAAGTAGGAATCAAAGTTTAAGAGAATTAAAATTTCTCCGGAGGTTTCCATTCATCAGGAATGCATTATTTCCATTCAACTGTACTTTTACTTGTATCCAAATAATAGTCAAATATTGTTTCATTTTAATTTCCTTTAGTTGGAATAGGAACATTTTTTTAAACTAAGTGTTCATGGAATAATATTCTATCAGCAACTTCTAATAAACCTCCCATAGCCCAAACTATTGAAAAAACGATATATTTTTCATAATCTTCTTCTGATGCATATTTATTTAAGGTAACTAAATTTTATAAAAATCCAGTTAATAAGTTTAAGAATTATGTAATTTGCATAATCTCAGAAATATCCATAGCTGGAGCTTTTACTGCTTTTCTTAATGATTCAACTATTTTCATATTCAAGAAATATTTAGTAAATAATGGATTTATTTTTTCAAATTCTTCTCTTCTATTTAATTCAGTATTTCTACAAACAACCCAAGATTTTAATACAGGTTCATAGCCTAAATCAGTTGAAGAAATATAAACAATACCGCATCTAGATACAGTAGCTGGAGATGCATTATTTAAATTTTCAACTTCGAAAACTAATTTACAGTTTTCAGTCATAGGAATACGTTCACCATTAGCTAAAGTTAAAATTTTATTATCATCCAAAACAGTATTTAAATTTTCTATCCAAATAGCATCAACTGGCCCATCACAAACAATCCAAGTATTAAATTTATTACTTCTTTAATTTGATTTTTGCCATAAAGTTGAGAAAATACCTGGAGTCCAATCATCTGAAATTTCAGATTTTACACCATAAAGTTATTATGGAGTAATAGCTTTTGGATTAAGTACATTAATCTTAAATTGTGTTCCTAAATCACTCATAGCATTTGTAAGAATTTACATACAAGCGGTCTTACCACAACCAGTTGGTCCGACAAGCATAAAACCGTGTCTTACCATAAAAGTTTCATAAAGTTAAATAATTTTTAAGAACCAAGTTTCATAATTTTAATAGTTCTTTTTTTCAATGGAAATTTTAATTTAAGCTTCAACTTCAGGATAATATTTCTTTGGTACATTAGTTTATTTAGGGAAAATATCACTTAATAAAGAAATAAACAATGGAATATCATCTGCAACGAATTTAGATAAGTTCATATCTCTTAAAGATCTCATCATAAGCATTTCTTCTTCAGATTTTGGTTCATATCTTTTGTTATTACCAGCTGTTCTTAGTACTGATAAAATATTTCTAAGTCCAAAATCATAATGTCTTTATTTAGAAAGTTATTCCTCGCAAAGTTTATATAGAATATTGAACTTCTTACCGAGTATGTCAATTGCATTATAACCTACAGATGCCAACTTGACTTTCATAATAGTTTCTCTATCGGGCACCATCATAGTAACTCCTCTAAAAAGTACTTTAAGATTTTCAGGCAATTCTTAACGACCAGCATAACCGGGGTTCATAGTAATAAAATATCCAACAGTTGGAACAATATCTATTAAAATAACTTCTTCAGGGAACCAAAATTCTTTCAAATGCTATTTTTTAGCTGCTGTAATTGACTCAACTTGACCAGCAACGACTGAAAGCACTTCTAAATCAATACGATTAAATTCATCAAAGCATCCCCAAAGTCCAGATTGTACTAATCCTTTAAAAATTTTAGCCATGTCTTTTGATCTATGTTAATCTCCACAATTTGTAACGACGACAAAAATACCTAATGTTCTTCCTAAATCTTTTACAGTCTCTGTTTTACCTGTTCCTGCAGGTCCAGCTGGAGCTCCTCCATAATACATTGATAGGGCTTAAGCTAATGTAATATAACATCTATCAGTTAAAGCTGTAATACAAAGTCTTTCTTTAGCTCCTAAGAATTCATGAGAATAAACACAATCCCAATCTGTAATTGAAATAACACAATTATCTTAATCTTATTTCCAATAAATACGAGTTTATTTTTACCAATCAAAATCATTAATGTCTTTGCATTTTAATTCTACTGCAAGATCTCTTTAATGAACATGAACTGTAACGATAGTTTCAATTTTTTAACGTTCAATTGATGAAGACATTTCTTCAAGACACATTGATGTAAATAGTTCCATCATTTATTAAATTTCTCTTCTTTTTTATTCTAAAGCTCCCTTTTCATTCTTTGAAGTTCTTTCCAAACCTTCAGAAATTTTTTATGTCCAAACGGCTTAAACTCCAATTAAAGCAACTTATGATGGATATGTTTTAATAAAATCTCTCATTTAAGGAACAGTGGTATTTGCACATATTTTGCAAGCATCTCTTATAATATCTCTCATAGTCTCTTACATTTTTTCTTATAAGCTTCTAAGCCATCCTTCAATAGAACCTTCACATTTTTAATAATTTGTTAAACTTACAGTTTCTTCATCTCTTCCCATAACTTAAGTAATAGCTTTAATTATTTTTTCATTTGATCCTTTCTTTTCAGGGTTTTTATCGAATGTAACCTTATTTATTGAATCAAATAATTTTTCAAAATCTTCTTAAATAGATTATGGTTCAGATCCTTAAGATAAAATTTTTAGTAATGTTGGATTAGATACGAAATAGAAACGAGGGAATTTTTTTCTTTTTTTCTCTAAATATTATTCTAAAGACTTTTAACAGACATCTAGATTTTTTTATAATTCTGGTAAAAAATCTTTAAGCATATCATTTTAACAACATGTAATAACTTTTTTAGTTTCTACAGCTTTTTCCATAATTTTAAGCCAATTTTTATCAATTCCTTAAAATTTTTTAGCTTCAACAGGCATTTATCTTGCAATATCACCCCCAGTGAATACAGTTTCCAAACTTGTCCATGCCATTTAAACTTTAACCCACATATCTAAAGTTTCTCCAACTTCTGAGAAAATTCTAATTTATGATTCTACTTAAGATTTGAAAGGAGCCACATGCCTTTATGCATTAACTGCTGCTAAAGTCATTTAATCCTCATCTAATTTTTCAGTAATAGTTGCAACACACATACCATTTAAAATACAAGGATAATCTCTTGATTTACCCCAAGTAGAGAATTCAAATATTGCTTAGTCCCAATAAGTTTTGATTTCTTCTAAAGATTATTCAATTTTTAATTATTTATCAGCTGAGTCTGTAATATCAACAATATCTTCAGAATATTTCAAAAGACCAGCTTCAATTAAATCACTCATATAGAAATTATCCTCATTTTCATAATTCAATTATTTACCTGATATTTCTATAACTTTTTGCCAATGTCTAGCTTTTATTGAAGGTTTTTTTAAATCCATGATTATTGGCAATACTTCTTTTAAATTATCAATTTCTGTTTTTAATTCTTTATAAGCATTCCATTCTTTTAAATCTTTAGGTAATCTTATGCACATATCTCCATATTTCTAGACTTATTCTTCAATTTCCTAGAATTATTAAACAGTAATATCAGACCATGCTTTCTCCTTCCATTTTGAAATACTATCTATAACTTCAGCATATAATGAATAAAGTTTTTTCAAGTTTTTAAGTTCAGCTTCAGTTTTATGTAAATCTGGATATTTTTGATTTTAAAGACCGAATAAATCTTCTCCTTATTTGTTAGTTTTATAGAAATTTTATTTAACACTATATTCATCTTCAAATCTTCTTAATCTTTCCATAGCTTCTTTAGGGTTAATATTTTCAACCATTGGTCCGTTAAGTTCATAAACTTTTCTAAAATCAGTGACATCAACAATGAATTCTTTAATTGATTTTTTTAATGTCTTTAAATATTCTGATTATTTAAGTTATAATTCTTTTTATTTTACATCAGCATAAATCATTAAATTTTCCCAGTTAGATTTTAACATAAGTCTTGCATCTAACTCATCTTTATCAATGATTCCTCCAGGTAAATAACTATCGAGTAAATTATACATATCTAAAACTGGATTGAATTTCATATCAATTTCAGCTTATTATTTTCTAATTTCTTCTAAACTTTCCATTACATATCCTAAAGAACCAATATCTTTAACTTATTTATGCAATTTAATGTCTAAGTTTTTAGTTTATTCTGTTAAAAAATCTAACATTCCTCTAGCTCTTTTATGTAAATCATATGAATATTAATTTTTCCAATCTTTAGCTAATTATTTTAATCCTTAGCATAAATTTTCAGATTTAAGTTCAATAGCACCAATTAAATGGGATTAAGAGATCTTGTCAATTTCTTCTTCAACACTTGTAAATTTCTTTAATTAATCTTCATAATCTTATAATGTTGGACCCTTTTTAGTGAATTCACTGATATTTTCTTAAACATTTTTTAACCATAGCCATTAGAATTTTTTAAAGCCATTTAAAAGTTCATTAACTTTATTTTTTGTTCCTTAAATTGAACCAGTCAATAACAAAATAACTTTAACAATTTCCTTATCTTATGCAATCATTTCATAGAAACTTGCTTTATTAGCATTATCAGTTTCACTTTATTCCCAATTAAATAATTCTTTAGAGCATCTTAAAACAGCAGTAGCTGCTTTATTGATTGAAGCTTGTATTTCTTCTTGGCTTGGATTTAATTTAACTTTTTAAGCATCTAGTTAAAGATAGATTTCAAAGAAGGCTTTACTTTATGTTTTATCAGTAGCATCTCTTTTACCACAAACTCTATATTTCATAGCATTCAATGAATTTTAAGTAGCTGTTAAAAGTGCTTAATAAAGATACCAGAAATAATATCTTTTAATTTTCTTGGTTTCATCTTAAAAGACAGGTTCAACATGTGGATCTAAAGTATATTTCAAAATTGTATATAGAAGATCATCAACTGCATGTTCAACTTCAACATTTTTACTAACTAAATATTAAGTTTTAATTCTAATATAATCTTCTTATAAAGTAACAAATTAATCTAGAGTAAATGGTTTACTTTCATTTATTGGTAAGCTTACTAATGTAACCTTTGAAACTTATTTCAAATTATTTTCAATTCGGTTTTCAATAATGTCATTAACATTAATTATAAGTTATTCAAGTCTTCTTAAACCATTATGGACATGTTCCAAATAAGAATCTATATTCATTGAAGTCCAAGTAAGGGTAACCATACCTGGTCTTAACTTTAATTCTAAATCATCAATATGAGGACCAAGTAAAGTTTTCATTATTGGTTTAACTTTTCCGATTATTCTTTCATATTCTTTTAAGACAAACAAAAGTTCATAATAATAAGCTTTAAATTTATCTTCTTAAAGTAAAATTATTCTAGCTGATTCTGGAATTTCAATTCCTACTCTATCCATACATTTAGCTTCTCTTATTAATTGCATAATTTCAAGATCAAAGTTTACGTATAATTTTTTATTTTCTTCATGTCTTACAATTAATGTAGCTTATAATGCTGCTTTTGATTTTTCTATTTCATTACACCAAGATTAATAATACCACATTTCATAAATTGTCAATTATTTACCAAGAGTATTATATGATCCATAGTATCTCTTTATTTCTTAACAATTTATAACATGTTCAGGGAACATATTAATGGGTCCTGTAATTTTTTAGAAAAGATGTCTTGCCCAAATAATTTTTCCTGCATCGGGTGGCATATTTCTAACAATTGGTGGATTAGTTTTTTAATCAGTAAAAACTCTTTATATTCCATCAAGTTCTGTGGCATAATTATTTAAGATTGCATTGTATTTTGTAGTCAACTTATGTTTTAAGCTATCTCTTTTTAAAGTTGATTCGAATTTGTGTAATAATTTTAATGAATATTCAATATTTTTAAATCTATTAAAGTTATTATCAATGAAATTTTATAATTCAATATCTAAGTGAGAAATTTAAACATTGAATTCAACATAGTCTCTATCAAATTTATTGTTTTAATAGTCTAAAAGTTCATGTCTTTTCTTTTTAAACTCATCAATAATTGTTTTAAATTATTCAGTTAATTTATCCATTCCTTCTAAATTATGTTTTGCTAGAGATTAAAATTATTAAATTGTATTGAAAATATCAATTAATTTTAATACTCTTCTGCAGAATAAGTCAAATTTTCCAAAAATTTAAGTTTCTGAAAAATCAAAAGTTTTTCCTTTTGGCATGTCTACAACTTTTTCTTTAGTTTCTTTATAACAATCCTTGTATTCTCTGTTCAATTTAATACAGTTAGATAAGACTTCGATTAAAGATACAGGATCTCTGCTCCAAATATCATCAGACTTTTTTCCATCTAAAATTCTTTTTTTACAATTAGAGATCATTTAATTTGTTATTTTCATGAAAAGTCCAGTCATTTTATCAGTAGTATTAAAGAATCTAGCAATCGTATGAATCATTTTAATGGCGTTCATCAATGCAGGTAATGTATCAATAATTTATTATGGGGTTCCATTGTATAATGGATCAACAAATTTTTCTAAAGTAGTCAAATATTTGACATTGTCTTTAGCTTCATTTAATTTATCAGTCAATAGCAAATCAAGTCTTCCAAAAT
>Ga0138272_1126879_pt1 | contig 11492 bp, 9 predicted proteins | sample C_130709_E_mt_FD_106911 | JGI IMG/M metagenome (GOLD analysis project Ga0138272, IMG submission 106911) | Freshwater microbial communities from Lake Croche, Canada - C_130709_E_mt (Metagenome Metatranscriptome) | ecosystem: Environmental > Aquatic > Freshwater > Lake | place: Canada: Quebec...
CTACCACATTACCTTAATGTTAACTAATCTTTTTATTTTTAGAACGTACTGTGAGAATTTCTTCGTTGTTCTTGTACCCGTTTTGAAAGAATTATCGAATTTTTACTTAAAATGCTATCTCCATAAAAATTTTCAATTATACTTTTATTTGGACTTGTATAAACAAAAGTTGAAATTTTGTCAGATATTTTAATATTGTTTCTAAACTTGAATAATATATTTTTATTAGCATATAATTCAACGGAATTCTTCGAATTATCTGATATCTCCTCATCGAATATAATTTTTAAAACACTATAGCAAGGTTGTGTGTCTTTTAAATTTGGTAAAATTTTTTGTGTTTTTTTGACCAAACCATCAATATTCATATATAGGTTTTCATTTTCTAAAAAAGTTAAACCAGGAAGAACATAACTAGATTTACTCGCTAAGTAAGATCCATGCGTATTATACCAAAAAAAGTTTTTATTTTCCAATATTTTTCTAATTACAATATTGTCTTCTAAATTTATACAAAAAAAATAATTAGTAGATTTTATTAGATTATTTTTTAAACTATTAATGCCTAAAAAATTAAAACCAACAGAATTAGGATAAATTTGATTTTGAATAACAACTCCTGTTGGACATATTTTTTTAAAAAAATTTACCAAATAATTAGTTTCTGTAATTTTCTTTTCCAATCCATTTCCTAAAATTAATAAAATATTAGGTTGTTTTATAAGATTATAAGAATTACTCATTTTTCCCTCAAATAATTTTATAATATTTTTTGTAGATAAATTTATAAAACTCGTAGGATAATTTGATTTATAAAAGTTACCCGTGTTTATAGTTGAAAAAGATGTTTTATTAAATTTTAACCTCAATTTAGTATTTAATAAAGTTGTTTCCACTTTAAGATTCGTGGATACTAAAAAGCAGGTTCTAATTTTTTTATTTATATTATGAATCTTATCGAAATACGAACTATCATAACAATTTTTATGTTTTAAACTAAAGTTAGATGTATTGAATATTTTTATATTTTTACTTTCAATAGCTTTTAAAAATTGGGCGGATTTTAGATCTAAATTCTCATTCACTAAAAAGGTTATTTTTTGTTTATTTTGGATAATATTTTTAATAGTATCCGAAAATAATGTCCAATTTTCTGAAACAAAATTGTTGTTAGAATTTTTTTTAAAAACTTGCTGAATTCTATTTTTTTTTACAGAATCATATATAAATCTTATTTTATCCGAAATGATAACATTTTCTAATTCTGGATCGGCTTTAGGCTGAATTCTAACAATCTCTGACTCTTTTACACTTATTAGTATTGGAGTACAAAGTGAACTTGTACAATCTAAACTTTCTTGATATTTCAATTCCCAAGGTCTTGCTTTGAACGCATACGGTTTAAATGTTAATGCACCTACAGGGCATAAATCAACTACATTTCCTGATACCTCTGAGTCAAAAATATTTGAAACATAACCTCCTATCTCTGTATTTTTTCCACGATTTAATGTCCCAAAAGAAGAAGTACCAGCAATTTCTTCCGAAAATCGAACACATCTTGTACAGTGAATACATCTAGTCATAATTGTTTTAATTAGACTTCCAAAAGGTTTACTTTCAACTGATCTTTTATTAATATAATAGCGGGAGTAATCTCCACCAAAAATTTTAGTTTGATCCTGTAAATCACACTCACCGCCTTGATCACATATCGGACAATCAAGTGGATGGTTTAATAATAATGATTCTAAAATATTCTCACGTGCTTTTTTAACAAGCGGAGAATCTGTATAGATCGAAATATTATTTAATATAGGCAATGCACAAGATGCTACGGGTTTTGGGGACTTTTCTATTTCTACTAGACACATTCGACAGTTTCCAGCAATAGATAATGTTTCATGATAACAAAATCTAGGTACGTGAACCCCTACAAATTGACAGGCTTCTAAAACAGAAAGATTAGAATTAACTAAAAATTCAATATTATTTATTTTTATACGAACCATAAAATTTTAAAAAACTTTAGTATTATTATTATATCCATTTAAAAACTTTATTTAATCTTTAGTATTATAAGATATCAAAAATTTTTCAATTATACCAATAACTGGTAATAATATAAGTAAAGACATAAAGTAAAAAGCTGTTGCAAACATACCTATTTCAATATACGGACTTTCCACTGGATTTTGTCCAATCCATCCTAATAGAATAAAATCAAAAAACAAAAACCAATAAAAAACACCAAAAATAGGTCGAAATTTACTACTTCTCACCTCCGAAGTATTTATAAAAGGTAAAAACATTAATGCAATTATAGCACTAACCATTGCCACTACACCTCCTAGTTTATCTGGTATTGATCGTAATATTGCATAAAAAGGTAAAAAATACCATTCTGGTACAATGTGAGGAGGTGTGACTAAAGGATTAGCTGGTATATAATTATCCGAATGACCTAAAGCATTTGGATAAAAAAATAAAAAGAAAGAAAATAAAGCTAATAAAATAAAAAAAGATAGTAAATCTTTTACATAAAAATAAGGATAAAAAGGAATTGTTTCTACGTTAGTATTAATTCCAATAGGATTGTTTGAACCTTCTCTATGTAAAAGACTTAAATGTACAACAGTTACTCCAGCAATAACGAAAGGCATTAAATAATGTAAACTGAAAAATCTATTTAAAGTTGCATTATCGACAGAAAAACCACCCCACAACCACTCTACAATTGAGCCACCTACAAATGGTATTGCTGAAAATAAATTAGTAATAACAGTAGCCCCCCAAAAACTCATTTGCCCCCACGGTAAAACATAACCCATAAAGGCAGTTGCCATCATTAATAAAAATATTACTACCCCCGATATCCACAAAAAACCTCTTGGCTGAATATAAGATCCGTAATATAAACCTCTAAAAATATGACAATATACAACAATAAAAAACATTGAAGCACCATTCGCGTGAGCATATCTTAAAATCCAACCTCCATTAACATCACGCATTATATGTTCAACACTATTAAAAGCAAAATCTATATGTGGAGTATAATGCATAGCTAAAAATACACCTGTTAATATTTGTATCACAAGACATAATCCTGCTGTAGAACCGAAACTCCACATATAGTTTAAATTTATAGGTGTTGGATAGTTTATTATATGACTATCAATAAAAGACAAAGAAGCATCTTTATTCCAACGATTAAAAATCATAAAATTTTATTCTTCTAATTTTGCTGCAACCCAAGATACAAAAGTATCTGAATCAACTGCTTTAACAGCGATAGGCATAAATCCGTGATTTACACCGCATATTTCACTACACTGACCTAAAAAAAGACCTTCACGTTTAATAAAAATAGAAGCTTGGCTTAAACGTCCAGGACACGCGTCGACTTTTACGCCAAACGACGGTACAGCCCAACTGTGTAATACATCTGCGGCTGTAACTAATAAGCGAATATGAGTGTTTGTAGGTAAGACTACTCTATTGTCAACTTCTAATAATCTAAATGCTCCTTTTGTTAAATCGTTAGTAGCGATCATATATGAATCAAATGAAATATCTTTCCCATCATACAAGCTAGAATAGTCTGAATATTCATAACTCCAATACCATTGATGACCTATTACTTTTAATGTAATATCTGGATCTATTAATTCGTCTAAAGAATATAATAAAGCAAAAGATGGTACAGCTAAAAATAATAAAACAATAGCTGGTAAAATTGTCCATACAATCTCTAAAACACTTGAATGAGAAAAATTTTGAATATTTTTATTTTCGTTAAATAATTCAACAATTTTATACATAATCCAAAAAACTAAAACAGAGATCACAATCATAAAAAACATTAAATAATTGTGAAAATGTATTATACCTTCGGCTGCTGGGGTAGCAGGCTCTTGTATACCGAATTGCCAATCAACTGAAGCGTCACAAAATGTTGTATAATAAAAAAACATAAGTATTTTAAATTTCTGTATCGGGATTATTTAATTTTAGTTATTTTACACCTACAATTCTTCCGGGAAAAAGAAAGTAAGAGTAACAAAAAAAAACAATAAACTTAATGGAATTGCTATCATATCTAAGAAAAAATAAACGGATACTATCAAATATATTACGAAAATTACAAGCAATAAATAGTTATAGATATATCCTGTTTGTACTAAACGAAATATTTTCGCATATGTTTTTATACCACTTACTATTCCCCAAGGACCAAATTTTTCAATTAACCCTCTATCTATATCTTTATAAGTATATGTATGCCCGAGGAAAAGAGCCGGACTAGCAATATAATCGTTTATTATCTTATCAAAATACCATTTCCTATTTAAAAATAAATACAAATATTTAAATGAATTAGTTTTCTTTATAATAAAATAATCATTTATACCAAAAGAATATAAATACATAGCAAATAAAGCCCCAAAAATAGTTACTATTAGTGGAAGTAATTTATAAAATAAATTTATAAATTCAATATCCAAAATTGTATAGTTTTGTGGTAGTATAAAAATTGCGTTTGACCAGAAATCTGTTCCAAAACCAATAAAAAATTCTTTTGTCAGATAACCAACTAATATACTTAGAATTGATAATAAAAATAATGGTAGAGTCAAATTCCATGTACCTTCATGCGCACCTAATATAGATATTCTATTACCGTTGGGTTTGGACAAAAAAACTAATATCAATAATCTTGTTGAATAAAAAGAAGTACAAAAAGCTGCAAAAACTCCTAAACTATAAGCAAATAAGCTATAATTTGTTGATTTTGCATAAGCAAGTTCTAATATAACGTCCTTAGAATAAAATCCTGCTAGAAAAGGAAACCCTGTCAAAGCTAAAGATCCTATTAAAATTGAAGCATAAGAAAATGGTAGTATATTCTTTAGGCCACCCATTTTACGCATATCTTGTTCGTCTGAAACGGCATGTATAACAGATCCTGCTCCTAAAAATAATAGAGCTTTAAAAAAGGCATGATTTGATAAATGAAATAAGCCCACGTCATAGCTGGAAAGACCGCAGGCAAATACCATATAACCTAATTGACTGCAAGTTGAGTAAGCAATTACTCTTTTAATATCGTTTTGAAATAAGCCTGTTGTTGCTGCAAACAAAGCTGTTATTGAACCCATAACAACGATTAAATTCAAAACTTCAGGTGCATACTCAAAAAGAAAAGAACATCTTATTATTAAAAAAACCCCCGCTGTTACCATGGTTGCCGCATGAATAAGAGCTGAAACTGGTGTCGGACCTTCCATCGCATCAGGTAGCCATGAATGTAAACCTAGCTGTGCGGATTTACCTACAGCACCAAAAAATAAACATGTACATATAAAGTGTAGTATAGATATATCAAAGTAACCTAATGTAAATACATACTCTTTTATTTTTGTAGAGAGACTAAACACTACATCAAAATCTAAGCTATCACATATAAAGTAAATTGCGAAAATTGCTAAAAGTAAAAAAAAGTCACCCACACGATTTACAAGCATCGCCTTTATAGATGACTTATTAGCTTGTATTCGTGTAAACCAAAAATTAATAAGCAAATAAGAAGCCAATCCTACACCTTCCCAACCTACGAATAATTGTAGAAAATTATTAGCAGTTACAAGTATTAACATGAAAAAGGTAAATAAAGATAAATAGGACATAAAACGATATAAGTGTGGATCTTCTTTCATATACTCCGTTGAATATAAATGAACCAACGATGATATAAAAGTTACAACTAGTAACATAGTACAAGTTAGACTATCAAAACAAAAACACCAATTAATTGTCAACGAATCCGAGACAATCCACGGTGCTAATTGTATTTTATAAGACACACCTGTGCTTAAAATTTCGTAAAACAAATTACAAGAAAGAATAAAAGATGTAACAACTCCAAACACAGTTATATAACACACACCATATCCTACAAAACGACCAAAAACGCAACCACTAAAAAAAGACAAAAGGGGTAAGATTACTATTAATACTAACATTTATTTTAAATTTTACTATTTTTATTAAAAATTTTTAGATAAGATGGGATTCGAACCCATGGTATTCAAAAAATACAATAATTTTCAAGACTAACGCTTTAAACCACTCAGCCACTTATCCGTTTTAGTTTAAAATATCCAAAAATAAGGATACTTTCTAAATAAAAATTTTTTCTTCATTGTTATTTGATTAAATTTAAAAGAAAGATTTATATTTAATTTTGTTTTACTATTAGAATCTAAATTCTTTTGTATCGGTAAAAATATATTAAAACTTGATTCATTTTGTGTTATTTTTATTTTTTTAATATCCTCTTCTTTTTCCATCAAATCCAAAAAAATATTATTTAAAAACATTTCAATGTTGTTTTTATTTTTTAAAACTATTTTTAGATTAAAATTTTTTTTAGTCGATGTTAATATATTATTGTTATTCAATAATATGCTTGGCAAAATTTCCGCAAAAGAATAAAAAATAAAAACACTATAATTATGATTAAATTCTTCGGACACGTTATTCGGACTACTAGAATTAACTAAATCAGTAGAAAAAACTATTTCTTTTATTTTAGGAATTTTATTTATATCAGTTAATACATATTTTTGTAACAAATCTGTATTAATTATATGTTGATTTATTGATGAATTAAGTTTTTTTTTTAGCATATACATTTTCAAAATTAAACAATTAAAACAGTTAGAGTAGATGCAGCAACTTTAATACCACTTGAAAATAAACTAGGATTGATACCCATTAAAATCACTGGGATAATCAAAATTGTTAATAAAGAAAATTCTCTTAAGTTTAAATCTTTAAAATTTTTTGTGTATGCTATCTTTAAGTTTCCAAAAATAATTCTATTATATAACCATAAAGAATAAGCTCCGCACAGTACAACTCCAAATGCACTTATTATACAAACGAAACTGCTTGTTTTAAATATTCCACAAAATAGAAGAAATTCTCCCACAAAACTGCTGGTACCTGGAAGAGCTATGTTGGCCATAGTAAAAATTAACAAATAAGTAGAATACAAAGGCATAACGTGAACCAGTCCTCCGTAATAATAAAGCAATCTAGAGTGGTATCTCTCGTATAAAATACCCACCATTAAAAACATACCTCCAGAAACAAAACCATGACTTATACTCTGTAATAATGAACCTTCGATACCAGCGATGGTAAAGCTAAAAATTCCTATTGTGACTAAATTCATATGAGCAATTGATGAGTAGGCAATTATTCGTTTTATATCTGTTTGCCTTATCGCAGTAAAAGAAGCATAAATAATTCCTATTATTGATAATAAGTACACTAACGGAGAAAAATATAATGAAGCTTCCGGAAATAATGTTAGGCTGTAACGTAAAAAGCCATAAACTCCTAATTTTAAAAGTATCCCAGCCAATAAAACCGAACCTATTGTTGGTGCTTCAACGTGAGCTTCGGGCAACCATATATGGAATGGAAACATCGGTATTTTTGATGCAAAAGATAAAAAAAAGGCTAACCATAAACATTTTTGTTCGAAATCTGTAAAATTAAACGTCGCAATATATTCAATATTTAAACTTCCCACCTGAGAATATATATATATTAAACCAATTAACATTAAAAGTGAACCAAACAGAGTATAAAAAAATAATAGGAAGGCTGCTCGAATTTTTCGTGCTCTGGAACCTAAAAAACCAACTAAAAAAAACATTGGTATCAAAATAGCTTCAAAGAAAACGTAAAACAAAAGTAAATCTAATACAGAGAAAACCAATAAAAGTAATAACTCTAATAATAAAAGATTAAATACGTTTTCTTTTAATTTATCACTTTCCCAAGAAAACAAAACACAAATAAAAATTAAAAGTGCTGTTAGAAAAAAAAAGTAAACAGACAGTCCATCTAAACCAAAATAAAAATTTATATTTAAAAAATCAAAGCCTAAATTTAAAATTTCTACATTCTGATAATAAGATATGTTAAAGTCAAATTCTGACAAAATGTAAGTTGATAACACTAAAACAACACCACTAATCAATAAGCTAAAACTTCTAACAGTTTTTAAGTCATTGTTAGGAATTATAAACAAAATAAATAAACTTAAAATTAAAGTCAAAAATATTGCGGACAAAATCATAAATAAATTTTAGTAATTATTAAAATAAACTTTAATTAAAAATTATCTATCCACTTCTCCGAAAACAATATCTTGAGTACCTATTATAGTAACAACATCTGCTATCATATGACCACGTGACATATAATCCAAAGCTTGTAGGTGACCATAACCCGGAGCTTTAATTTTGCAACGATAAGGTCTTTCTGTTCCGTTTGATATTAAATATACACCAAACTCCCCCTTCGGTGCTTCTGTCGCCGTATAAGTTTCGCCAAAAGGCACTGTAATACCCTCGGTGTAAACTTTAAAGTGGTGTATTAACGCTTCCATTGAATTTTTAATTTCACTTCTAGATGGTGGGTTTAATTTAAAGTCAGCAGTTTTTACAGGACCTTCGGACATCAATTCAATACATTGACTTAATAAATTTAAAGATTGTCTCATTTCTTCAACTCGTATTAAATATCTATCAAAACAATCGCCGTTGTTTCCCAACGGAATATAGAAATCTAACTCATTATATATTTCATATGGTGTCGTTTTTCTTAAATCCCATGGAATTCCTGATCCTCGTAACATTACACCACTAAAGCCCCAATCTATTGCAGACTTCGCCGAAACAACACCAATGTCCACCAGTCTCTCTTTCCATATGCGGTTTGATGTTAACATCTCTTCAATTTCATCTAAACGTAGTTTAAATTGTTTAATAAATAAAAATACATCGTCTAAAAAGCCTGCTGGAATATCGCACGAAATACCACCCGGTCTAATATAAGCTGCGTGCATGCGAGCACCAGAAACACGCTCATAAAACTCCATTAATTTTTCTCGTTCTTCAAATGCCCATAAAAAAAGGTGTCATAGCTCCTACATCCATTGCATGACACCCTACAGCTAATAAATGATTTAATATTCTAGTTATTTCACAAAAAATAACACGTATTACTTGTGCACGTCGTGGTATTTTTATATTTAAAATATTTTCAACCGCTAAAGAATAAGTATGTTCTTGAGCCATCATTGATACATAATCTAAACGATCAAAATATGGTAGTGCCTGTAAGTACGTTTTATATTCAATAAGTTTTTCAGTACCTCTGTGTAAAAGCCCAATGTGTGGATCAGCACGTGTAATAACTTCGCCATCTAGTTCTAAAATTAAACGTAATACTCCATGTGCAGCAGGGTGTTGTGGTCCAAAATTTATGGTAAAATTTTTTAATTTGTGACTTAAATCTTTTTTTTTTAATAACATATAACAATAAACACTCGGAATTTTTAGTTACCAAGGTGTCTCGAAATTAAACTGTCGAAAACCTTGCGATAACTCAAGTGGCTCCAATACCACTCTTTTTTTACTTTCATCGTAACGTACTTCTAAATAACCGTATAGAGGAAAATCTTTTCTCATGGGGTGACCTTCAAAACCATAATCTGTTAAAATGCGACGCAGATCGGGATGGTTTTCAAAATAAATTCCATATAAATCCCAGATTTCTCGCTCCCACCAGTTTGCATTTATAAATATATCACAAGCCGATGGCACCGCTGTTACTTCATTAACAAAAACCTTAACCCTTAATCTAGAATTGTAGGTTAAACTTAAAAGATCATAAACAACGCTAAAACGGTAAGATGACCCCAGTAAATCCACTCCCGAAACACACGATAATAGGGAATACTTAAAATTGTAATGATTCTTTAAGCAATTTAAAGAAAAATGTAGGTTATCAACTGATACAACTATAGAATTTTCGTTGTTATATTTTTGGTATACAATGTAGGGTATAATATTTTTTAAAATTAAATACATAAAAAGTTTTTATTTATACTAATACACAACCATAAGCAGCTGAGTTTAATAATAATAGAATTAGGCTTGGATAAAAAAATAAAAAGAACAATAAGAATGTACAAAAAGATAAAATTGTACATTCAACATTTAAAGAATAAGAAGAGGTAGTTATTAAACTTTTTGATATATTAGTATATTTCTGATTATCAAAAAAAATTACTTTTATAATTCTTAAATAATAATATGTTGATATGATACTTATTACAATTAATATAACAGCAATAACAACATCATCGTTTAAAATCAATCCGAATATTACAAATAGTTTAGCCAAGAATCCACTTAGAGGTGGTATACCTGCAAAGGAAAAAAATAAAGATAATAACATTAAAGACCAAGCATAATTAAGTTTAAAGTACGAAGCAATATCAACAATAAACATAGGCTTCAAATTTGATTTTCCGTCAAATTTTAAAACAGCTTCGTTAAAATTATATAGTCTTATTAAACTTCCCCAAACTATGACTGATGATATCAAATATATAACAAGATAAAAAAAAATAGAAGTATAAGCTTCAACATTACATACTGAACAAGCTACTACTATAAAACCTACCTGAGAGATAGAACTGTATATAATAAAACGTTTTATTCTTTTTTGCATTATTGCAAAATATGCTCCCCAAAAAACCGAGAACAACCCTGCTGCGATTAATAATATCTTCAAAAAAACAAATTCATTTATGAATAAAGATAACCAACGCATTAAAAACACAAAAATAGATAGTTTTGGAATTATAGAAAAAATTATTGTTGATGAAAGTGGCGCACCTTCATATACATCAGGTGCCCAAAAATGAAAAGGAGCAATAGCTGCTTTAAATAATAGAGATATTGTTATTAATATCGCTCCAATTAAAATAACTATTTTCATATATAAATCATCAATAGGAAAAGCTAATATTAATCCAATATCATTAATATTTAAGGTACCTATAAAAGCGTATATAGAAAAAGCTCCCATTAAAAATAATCCCGATATAAAGGAACCTAGAATAAAATATTTTAAACCTGCTTCTGTAGAAAAAGACGAAGTACGTTTAAAACATGCTAAAATATAAAAAGCAAGAGCTTGTAATTCAATGACTAAATAAGCTGAAATTAAATCGTAGGTGTTTATTAATAATAATATTCCTAATAGTGAAAGAAAATACAACGAAAAATATTCAAAAAAATTTATGTTTTGCAAAACAAAACTTTTCCAAACAATTATAAAACACAGTACCGCAACAAAAACTAAAAATATTTTTATTGTTTGCGTACAAATATCTGATATAAATAAGAATCTAAAAGTTTGAACATCTAAACTTTGGTTTAGTTCTAATACAAAAAGACATATAAGTATAAATAAACCTTGCCATAATACCTCAACATTTATTATAGGGTATTTGTTATAAATATTATTAATAAGTTTTGCATTAGAGACTAATTGGTAAAGTATAGCGAAACTTAAAAAAAATTTCAGGATAAAAAGCTTTTATAAATAATGCATCC
>Ga0138272_1053494_pt1 | contig 10959 bp, 12 predicted proteins | sample C_130709_E_mt_FD_106911 | JGI IMG/M metagenome (GOLD analysis project Ga0138272, IMG submission 106911) | Freshwater microbial communities from Lake Croche, Canada - C_130709_E_mt (Metagenome Metatranscriptome) | ecosystem: Environmental > Aquatic > Freshwater > Lake | place: Canada: Quebec...
AGGGAATGAGTTAAATTACTCAGAATTAGAATTAGTTCATAGCTTAAAAGAAACGAGCTCACAATCTGAAGGAGCCAGTGTTTTGGAGACCTTCGTTGAAGATAGACACAATTTCGTCGGTTGTCTCACTCTCAGCGCTGATGCAGTTGCCTTAGTCATCAAGAAGATCACAAGACTCAACACGATCCTTTACGACTGAGTCGGCAAGTTGGAAACTGAAGTAGGGTTATGGAGTGACATTAAATGTTTGAGTAAGAGCCCAGTTTGATGTTGCATTAGTGGCGTTACGCTAGAACAATGCGAAACCAGCAGCGAATTGAATGGTATCGTTGTACTTGACAGTCTTAAGTCTGGTGTCATTGAAGTACAAAGGTCTAGCACCCTGGCAGCCGGTAGTGAAGTTCTTGGTAGAGTCAGAGACGTTGGATTGATTAAGTCCTTGCAACCATGTATCGTTGAATTACAAATTGGAATAAGTGTAATATTAGAGGAATTCTAATGAGAATAGACCGTTGATGGTTTAGTTATTGTCTCCAATTGAATTTGTCCATTTGTTAGTAATGGTGGTGAAATTTGAGGTGACAGCACCAGTAGAGTTTGTGACATTGGTAAGTGTGACAGTTCTGTCGCTCTGGCAAGTGTAGTGGATCAAGCCATTTCCAGCACCCCAAACTGGAGAGAACCAGCTCTAGTAAACTGTGCCGTTAACAGCTGGCTTGTTGGTAATGGTCTGGGAGTTCCAAACTAAACCGTAACCTGATTAGTACTTAACCATAGAGATAGCAACACCATGACCGTAGCCAGTGACGGAGCTGAAGTTTTGAACAGTATAGTACTTGGGAGCGGCCTTCTAGTAATAGAAAGTGGCACCAGCAGTAGCGTTTAAGGTAACATTAGAAGTTGGTGCGACGGGGCATGGGTTAGAAGCATTGAAACATGGGCTTCCTTTAGTTGCGTTGAGAAGAGGGAAGTAAGCTGTCCATGAATCATTAGCGACGGGCTGTGGTGTTGTGTTGTTGGCAAAGAGGACAGTGTCAGTCAAAGTGAAGTTGAAGAAGTTCTGAGTGGCCCATGATTATGCAACGATTTGAGTGTTATTCCAGATCTTGAAACCAGCTCTGAAAGCAACATTGGTGTTCAATAAGAGGTCTCTGAATCCTTAATCGAAACCCTTTCCAACTAATCTTGAACCTTAACATCCTGAAGCATAAACTGGGGGTTTAGCAGCTGTGGTGTTGGTAGCGTTGGTTCCATTGATAGCGACAAACTGGTTAATTGAATCCCAATCTGAACTGAATTAGCTATTTGCATAGATAGAATCAAAGTCAAGATATTAAGAGTTGGCATAAGTGTCATAGAAGCTATCAGATGGCATGTTAAGATCAGCTGGACCACTGTTGAGTGCTTTATCATTGTAAGTTGAATTTGTCTAGTTAGTAATAGGCATGTATTGCTCACATACATAGTTCAACCAGGTAAAGTTGCCAGTAGTGTTTCTTTGATCATTAAGAGCAAAGTTTGGTGAGAACCAAATTTGACTCATAAAGCCGTTTTGTAAAGGATTCAAGTAGTTAGCCTGAACGTTCCAGTTGAATTAGTAGTAAAGGTTAAGAGCTTTGGTCAATGAAACAATTGCAGTCAAACCATAACCAGTCTTGTTGCTGAATCCATTGATAGTTGTGTTGACGAGACCTTGCTATCCAATCTTATAGTCAATTGCACCGAAAATCTATTGAATTTAAGGAAGTCTGTATACAGCAAATGGCTCAGTAGCATTAGGTTAATTAGTGAAGTTGGCTGCTGGAGCGTTTGCACTGGTATCAGTGAGGATAACTCTTGGAATGGTTGCAGGCGACTGGAATGATTAAGTTTGGATGAAGGAATTGTTGAAGATCTTGTAGCCAGCCTTGAAGGTGAAGTTTCCACCAATATTCAATGGTCTGAATGCTGGATCAGGGTACTGTAAGTATCTAATTCCTGAGCAGGAAGTCTGTTACCAGAACTTAGCAGGTTAAGCAGCAGTAGTGTTAGTAGCATTGGTTGCATTAGCAACAAGGACTGAATTTTGATTGACAAACAAAGCAACATTGTTATTTGAGCCGGTAAAATCATCTAAGTTATCATTTGGTCCTTAAGCTGGGGCGTTAAGATCATAAGGTCCAACTAGAGAGTCTGTTTCGTTATAGGTGTAAGTTAGATTGTCTTAGCCTGTGTAGTTGGAGAAATAGCAAACAAAGTTGACATCCTTAGCTGGTGCAGTAACGTTGTTACCAACGTTCCATTGAGGAGTGAACCACATTAAAACAGATTGGCCTGCAACAAGTGCATCTTGAGTGTTAACAGAAACAGAGAAAGCGAGGGCCCAACCATCTAACAATTTGACAAGTTGAGTTGAGGCAACAGCTCCGGCTCTAGTGTAGTTGCTCATTGGGTTAATTACGTAGTTCTGAGGAGTGGTGAAGATGTAATCACGAGCACCGAAATTTACTTGGTCGAACCATCTGAAGGTTGGCTTAAGGTCAGCAGCAACAGGCTGGGAAATGTTTGCGAATTGGAATGCTGAAAGACCAATGTTGGCAGCCCCGTTGGGAGTGACGAAACTAGTGTCCAATAAGGTAACGTTGAAAGCAGTTGGCGATTGTGTTGATTACACGATTGGGAATTCCTGTGCAAATGTAGAGTTGAAAATCTTGAAACCAGCTCTGAAGGCGAATTGGCCAGTGGTGTAGTTGATTGGAACAAATGCATTATCAGAATTGTTGAGGATTCTACCACCCATGCAACCAATACCATACTGAGTGCTATTGGAGACATTGAAAGCAGTTTGGTTAGCACCTTGTTGCCAGATATTATCGAAGTCCTCATCATTGGCGTAGTTCCAAATATCGTTAAGACCTTGTGCAAGCATGTTAAGATCAGCAGATGAGCTTGATTGAGAGTACCACCATTAGGGTTAGGGGATCACTGAATTATTTGTACCATTTGACGATTATGACAAATTTAAGCCATTAAGATACATTTCACAGATGAAGTTAGCGAATGCTGGTGGAGCAGTCTTGTTTTAGACTGTGGTGACGTTACCGATGGTGACGTTTGTGGCGGTGGTCTGGTCAATCCAAAGTGGAGAGAAGAAAAGTTGAGCACTAGTGCCAATAGCGAATTGTCTGTTGCCGTTCATCTAAACATTCCAAAGGAGAGCATAAGTCTGATCTGGTGTCTTAGCAAGGGTGATAGAAGCAGTCAAACCAGCGTTTGTTGCGTTGTTCATTGGAGCGACGGTGAAGTTAACTGGGATTGAGCTCTTCCAGTCTTGCTTGCCCGAACCTTATTCAACAAATGATCTGAATGCAGGGAAAGCATCGGAGGCGTTAGCCTGTGGAATGCTTGCAAAAGTTTGTGCGTTAAGAGCGGTATCAACGATGTAGTAATAGAAACCAGTATTGTTGGCTTGTGGGAGTCCAAAGGATTGGATAACAACATCGTTTTAGTACGTGAAGATCTTGTAACCAGCTTCGAAAGCGAAACTGTCGCCATACTTAAGTGTCTTGAAGTTGAAGTCTGAGTTTTGAAGAAGTCTGTTACCCATGCAGCCAATGCTCAAGAAGCCTGTTGAGTTGCTGGCATTGGTGTAAACTTATTACCAAGTGAAATCTGGGTACCAGAAATCGTCGTGGAGTTCCATTTCCATGAAAGAGTTGAACAAGTCCCATTTGGCATTAACTTGGGTGTTAAGGTCCTAGCCTGCCCATGCTCCACCGAGTACGTAAGTGTCGTTGTCGTAGAGGGTCCAAGCCCCAGAATCATCCTGTTCTTGAGTCCAGTCGCAAACGTAGTGAGTGTAAGTGCCATTGGCGGCAGCAGTGGAGTTATTAGCGAACCATTGAGGACTGAAGAATACCATTGCAGAGAAACCTGCTGGAAGCTGTGCCTTAGTGTTGATTTGAACACTCCAGAAAAGACCGTAACCATCTGGGTACTTAGCAAGAGTGATGGCAGCAGTAGAGCCAGTCTAAGTCTTGTTGCTAAAGAAGTTAATTGAGTAGTTTTGTGGCTTGCTCCAGAAGACAGCTTGAGCACCGTACAATTGAGAGCTGACATTCTTGTAGACTTAGAAAGCATCAGTAGCGTTGGGCTGTGTCAAGTTAGTGGCCCATGTTAGACCAGCAGTTGCAGTGTCAACAGCTTGGACGGTGAAGTTAGTTGGTGATGGGAATGACTGAGAAATGAAGGTATCAAGGTGAGTCATCTTGTAACCAGCTCTGAAAGTCCATGTTTGGGTCTCCTTAAGCTGTTTAAGGGCTGGGTCATTTTGCCATAGAGGTCTGTGGCCAACACAAGCTGATGTGGAAACATTTGAGCCGTTGAATCTAGCTTCATTGACACCTTGTTGATAGACGCCATACACGAACATATCGTCTCCCTTGTTGAACTCATAATCACCACTATCCTCAAGATCTAAGGCAGTGAGAGTATTCATGTCGTCGGTTCTGTTGTTTGTTCTAAAGACACCATATTACCAGTCATTTTGGATGACGGGTGTCGAGTTTGTGACATTAGCCCATATCACTGGCCAGATGTTTTGTGTGCAGTAGAAGTTGATAGTGCCGTTATTGATATCCCAGTCAGGTGCGAACCACAGGGCAACATAAACATCGTAGTATTCAACGTTATCGTCTTCATAATTGTATCCTGGGAAGGTGTTGTTCTGAAGATAGGCATAAGAGTTCCACAAGTAGTTGGCCTGAACAGTCCAAGCAACACCGTAGCCCTCTGGGTACTTAACATAAGCAACTGAGGCAGTAGCACCGAATCCAGTCTTGTTGTTGAAATCGTTAATGGTGTAGTTTTGAGGGGCCTTCTGGAGGAAGAAGTCCTTATTTCCCCAGAATTGAACGCTACCGTTGGTCCAGATGTTACCAGGGTGGATAGCGACAGGCTGAGCTGAGGCGTTGAAAGTGTAGGCAGATTGGTTAGTAGTGATAGCGCTATCAAAAACGGTGTAGTTTTACCATTAGGGAGCGAAGCTTGATTAAGCTTGAATACCTTAAGCGTTGTAGAACTCATAACCGGCCTTGAATTAGAATGTCTGATTGACAGTGAGGGCTTTAAGGGATGGTTCATTCCAGAAGAGGAGTCTGCCACCCATGCACTTAGTGCTGAAATTACCTGAAGAGCTGGTAAGATTTGCACCATCTCCGAAAGAGAAAGTTCCAATCGATTAATATAACTCAGTTGGATCATTTTCATCGAAAGAATTAGAAATTGCATCATTAAGATCGTAAATACCAAGATCTGGACCTGGGAAAACGAACTCATTTGTCGCGATTATTGGTTGGGTAGTGTTGGGAAGATTATCGAAATTACCATCAATGCTGAAATGTTGGCACAGACTGTGAACCAATTGAGGTTGGTAAGCAAGAGTTGCGTTAGTGCAGTTGTTCTTGACGGTAGCATTGCAAGTTCCAGGAACTACTGGTGGGTTGTCCCATCCTGCTGCGGAGAACCAAGAGAATGAACCTAAGTCGGTGACATTCCATGGCTGAGCATAATTTACTTGAGTGTTCCAGGTAAGAGCGTAACCACGTCCTTGAATCTTAACGAGAGTGATGGCGACAACGAGACCAGTACCAGTAGTGTTAGAGAACTTTTCAATCTCGTACTATCTTGGTGCTCCTTATTGGAAATCAGCTGCACCGAAAACTGCTCTGTAATCGTTGATCATTGAAAGTGCTGCGTCAGAAGCGTTGGTCTGGTTAATTACGGGCCATGAGTAGTTGAAAACAGCATTGTCCATAATAGTGTAGTTGAAGTTAACTGGCAAAGATTGCTGGACAACATCTCCTTGGTCGAAGATCTTGTGACCAGCGACGAAGTTGAAAGAGTCGTTGTACTTGAGCGTTCTGAGTTGAGTGTCGTTAAGAGAAAGAAGTCTGAAACCAGTGCAAGCAGATGTGTAGAAGCCGTTTGCATCGGGACCCTGTGCCAAAACGGACTGGAGACCAACAGAAATTGGAGTATTTTCAGGGGTGTCTTCATCTGCCCAGTTAGAGTCGTCTTCAACGTTGTTGGACATAGCGGTGGTAGCATTCAGTACGAGCGTGTAGGTGTTAGAGTCACCAACAATTTCTGTGGTGTTATCATTATCATTATCATCGTAGGAGTCAGTATAGTAGTAATTTTCGCAAATGAAGTTAATGGTATTGTTGGGGTTAACGGGGTCCCAGTTAGGTGCGAACCATGCTTGAGATCCGGATCCATCAATTGGTGCAACCTTTGAGTTGATTTAAGTGTTCCAGTTAAGAACGAATCCAGAGTTGAAGATCTTGACGAGAGTGATGGAGAAAGTGGAACCGAATTCGACCTCAGGGTAGAACAATGTAATATTGTAGTTTCTGGGCTTGCTCTTAACAAAATCGTATTTGCCTCCAAATTAGGTAAAGGTATTGTTGAACTGGATGAAGGCATCAGTTGCATTGGGTTGAGGAGCATCCTTGAAGTTCAAGGAAGCGTTGACAGCATTATCAACAGCTGTGTAGTTGAATACACGCATGCCATCAGATTGTACGATAATGTCACCAGTCCAATCGAAGACCTTGTAACCAGCCTGGAAGGAAATGGTGTCGTTGTACTTAATAGTCTTAAGTCTGGAGTCAGAGTTGTTGAGGTTTCTTGAACCAATGCAACCAGTAGTCCACATGTTAGGAGTGAGATTAGCGTGGTAGTATTAGTTGTAGTAATCCATGTAGTCGTATTGCCAAATCTCGGGTTGTGTGTCTAAACCTCTGAGCCAGATTCCAGTAAGGTTAGAAGTGATGTTGGTAGTGTTGAACAAAGTCTGGTTAATGTTTTGGACTGGGTCAGAGATGTTTCTGGTACCGAAGGTTGTGTAGTATCTCCAGTTGTTGTCAACGTTGTAAGCAGTAGTGGATACCAAATCGATGTCAAATTCATCGCAACTGTCATCATCTTCACAGCTTGCAACGCAGTAGTCATCATCAGGAGTGCAAGAGTTGTCATAAGAAAAGTCAGTCATATCACAGTCATCAGTAGAAGGGTCGCAGTCAGTGCTGTTGTCACTTGACTACAATTTTCTTGATCCAAGAGCTTGTTTGATTGCTTTGAATGAGAGTTTTTGTGAATGTTTTGGTGCACGTGCACGAGATTTAATGTTAAAAGGAAGATTAATTGATGAAGCTGGAGCTGAAGAGTTACCAGTTGAATTACCGCTATTAGTGGAGTTATCGGTAGAGTTATCAGTAGAGTTATCAACATGTTCGGTCCAAGACAAGTCAACTCTATTTTCGCAAACAAAGTTAAGAGTTTGAGTAGTTCTGGTGTCATTGACAGTTGGTGCAGGTGGTGCTAAAGTTGTGTACCAGTTTGGTGCAAAGAAAGTCTGGAGAGTAGTTCCGTAATCCCAAATATCTGCTGTTTGGGCTTGGACATTCCACAAAAGAGTGTAACCAGTTGGGAGCTTGACGATGTTCAAGGCAGCGACTAGACCGTATCCTTTACCAATGGTGAATGGCTCAACAGTGTAGTTCTATGGAGTACCTCTGAAGGCGGGTGTACGACCAACGCTCTGCAAGAAGAGAACGAATGGATCTGAGGCATTCACAAGGTTGATGATGGGATCAGGGAAGTTGCCATTGAAACCAATATCAACGAGTTGGTAAGTCAAGGTTTGTTAAAGGTTGGACTGAGCGAGGATCTAAGTTCCGTTGAAAACCTTGTAGCCTGCCTTGAATTAGATGGTATCGTTGTATCTAATCATCTTGAGTGCAGACTTCAAGCCGAGGTTTCTAAGACCTTGGCAGGAGCTTGATAGGAAACCACTTTGGATATCGGACTGGTTGGTCATGTTGAAGTTCAACCAGGAGATGGATGGATCCAAAGTAGTGTTTGTGGTATTAGACCAAGTGTCACCGATGACTCTGCTAGCTAAGTTGTTAATGTCCTTAGTACCATTAAACTGTTGGACAACCCATGTGTTCAATCCGTTTGCACCGATGTTATTAATGCAGGCAAAGTTTATCCACTGTGGTTGGGCAATTGGGGTAGTTGCGTTAGTGGTGTTAGAAGTAGTGTTTGAGGTAGTGTTAGTGGTGGTGTTGACAAAAGCCCATTGAGGAGAGAAGAACAATTGTTGGCTCAAACCTGGTGCCAATTCGTGGTAATCCAAGCGAATGTTCCAACCAAGAACGAAGTTGGGGCCCATCTTGAAAAGAGCAAGGGCGATGTTAGCTCCGTAGCCAGTATTTTGTGAGTAATTTGCGAGAGTGTAGTTAGTGGCGCCATCGAAGTTGGGGTGATAGTCGAATCTACCACTGTTGTTGAGTCTGAGCTAGGTGTAGAAATCAGTAGGATCTTGAAGGAATTGGTTTTCGGTGAGGAAGTATGGTGCTTATTAGGGACCATCGAAAGCGGGGTCAACCATCAAGAAGCTGAATGGAGCTGCTGGGGCAGCTGACTGCAACCTGGGAACTGCTGTTACAGCGTTTGAAGCAAACTGCTTAGAGCCAGCTGTGAATTAGAACTGATCACCGTACTTCAATTAGTTGAAGATACCGTTTTACTTGTTGCTGAAAATCATAGCGCCACTGCAACCAGTGCTGAAAGCACCATTCTATGCAACGGCAGCTTGTCCGTTACCTTAGAGCCAGATACCAGTGGTGTTGATAGTGGTTTGGTTGTATGTGTGGTTAGCCAATGTGGTGACATTACGGTTAAGGTCAATAGTGCCGTTGGTGATGTTGTATGTGAATGTGTGTGTTGGAGCAGTTGCTGTACCACCAACAACGTCAATACATTGGAAGTGCACGAAGGATTGTTAAGTGTTGCTGCTGTTGGTGCTATTGGTGCTAGTGCTGTTGCTGTTGCTGGTGCTGTTGCTGCTAATGAACCAACCAATAGGAGAGAACCAAGTGTTGATCTGGGATCCAGCTGCAGCAGTCACATTGTAGTTGCTCTGAACATTCCAGAAAACACCAAGGCCTTGAGGTACTTTAGCAATACTCAAGGTAGCAACGAGGCCATTGCTAATTGTGGCGTTTTTGTTCCATGGGTTGATGACGAACTATTGAGGAGCGCCAGCTTAGAAGTCGAATCTACCAGTTGAGGCAGTTTGGTTGAGCTACCAGGCACCGAAGGCGTTGGGAGCGTTGGGCTGAACGGGTGTAGGGTCTCCGACTTTGTAAGAGCTTGGCTTGGTGCGAGGATCTGAGTCGTAGATAACGAGTGGTGCATCTTGATCACTATTGTCAGAATCATTCTCAAAGATGGTAACACCAGTGGAGAAGGTGAAAGTGTCATTAATGTTGACTGGGGGCAATGCTGGATCATAGGAGGACAGGAGACGAGCGCCTGAGCATCTGAATGATGATTAATAAATCAAGTTTGCGCCAGAGACTTCACCAATTAATTAGGTAGTGTTCTATGATGTGTTGGTGTTGCCAATCAATTGAGTGCTGTTACCAAAGATAGCTGAGTTATTGTTAGTAGAGTTAACTGTGTTCAAATCTTGTTAGGAAGCGAAGATGTTGTAAAGGGTAGTAGTGTTCATGGTATCGGCTGCTTCGTCGTAGAAGATGTTAGTTGTGCAAACGAAATTGTACAAAGTTTTGTTCCAGTTAGCAGTGAACCAAGTCTGAGCAGTCAAGTTTTTGGAATCTCCACTGAGCACATCGCCAACCAAGTTGGTCTAAACTTCCCAAAGCAACCAGGTTTGATTGCTGACAATTGCTGTTTAAATAGTGGCAACTTGACCAACTATTCCAGACAATGGGAAAGGACGATTTTCGTCATAACTTGCAGCGATATTGAATCCAGTGAGAGTGTAGTTGGAAGGAGGGAAAACAGTCCTGTTCGATGTAAGGTTGAAGAGTCCGATTTAAAGTGCTTAGGTAACGGGTGTTGGGGGTTGTGGCTGAGTGAGTGGTCCGTTGGGATCATAAGCGCTGTCAACAAAGTTAAAAACAAATGGCTTAACTGGAGTAGATTAGTTCCAGAGGGTGCCGTTTTCATTGAAGACTTTCCAACCTGCGGTAAAGGTGAAGTTTTATCCGTAGATGATGTTCCTGAATGCCTAAGAATCATCATAACCAAGTTCACGCATACCAAAGCAATCGCGCATCCACAAGCCATCGATGTTGGGTTGATAAGCATAGTTGCTCATGCCAGCTAATCTAACACTAGTTTAATCTTCGATATCAGAGGCATCAGCAGACAGACCGTACGAATAGGTTTAATTTTAATCTGAATGACCATCATTGTCCCAGTCATATTGGTGAGTTACATTGAAGCTTGGTGGGTAGATGTCGTATCTTGTTTTAGCTGGAGCGTTTAGGTCGTAGTTTGACAAGATCACAGTTGAAAAATCTTGACCGTAGGTCTCATAGTCCTCAGGATCTGGGATTGTACTTTCGCAGACAAAGTTGTCGTACCATTAAGATGCATTGAATGGTACTGGTTTCGCGTACGTGACGGTGGAGATCTTTGTTTTGGGGTCAGTGACGTTGCTGATGATGGGAGCAGTCTAGTTTTCACCGTAAGGATAGGGTTGGTTGCTCAATAAGGTATTGTTGTACACGACGTCCCAAGGGTAGGGGATAGTTTGGTTGGTGACCCATTGAGGAGCAAACCATTGCTGGACTGTGAAACCAACAGGGATGTCTTGGTCGTAGGTGTTGCGGACGTTCCAGAAAAGTCTGTACCCGTCCTAGAACTTGACAGTGTTGAGTGTAGCAGTCATGCCAATGTTGACGCCGCTCACATTATCGATGGGGTCAATGACGTAAGTCTGAGGCTGATTCTGGATGAACAGAGGCAAGTCGCCGCCGTCAGATACCTGATCATACAAGTCGAAGATAAAGCCATTAGCGAAAATATCGTCAGCGAAGGGTTGGAATACCGGAGGTTAGGGAGCCGGTTGTGGGGGTGGTGATGACATTTCGAATGTAA
>Ga0138272_1136391_pt1 | contig 10487 bp, 10 predicted proteins | sample C_130709_E_mt_FD_106911 | JGI IMG/M metagenome (GOLD analysis project Ga0138272, IMG submission 106911) | Freshwater microbial communities from Lake Croche, Canada - C_130709_E_mt (Metagenome Metatranscriptome) | ecosystem: Environmental > Aquatic > Freshwater > Lake | place: Canada: Quebec...
AATTTTGTTATTCATAGTCGTCTGAGTTGGACGAGCCCACACACTACATGTTGCACTAAAAGAGAATTTTAACTCAAGATTTTTTAAATCATCAGCTGAACTTGTATCACTTAATCCAGCATACCTATAATAAACTCCCTTTACATTGTCAGGGCTCACCAGGAACATCTCAACAAGGAACTATGTGGTGCCAACTCTTGTCATCGTATTTCCATTTATAGGGATTGTTGTGGGAGCCTAATGTGAATATATTCCTCCATTTAGAATAATAGTGGAGAAACTGTTGACACTATCTCCTCCAAAAGTAGAGATAGCATAATCAGTATAAATTGAATTTGGATCAGAGGAGTGGATCTCAGTGCATTTTACAGTTGAAATCCATGACATTGTAGATACATCATTGAATTTTGAGAAAAATATTGAAGTTAAACCAGAGTTGAGTACGGGATGCATCATCCAAATATCTCCACTAGCAACCTGTAAAATTCTTTCAAAGCCTGTCTGCAGATACGGAGAGTAAAGGAGTTTGAGACGGCTGAAGGAGGTATCCAACGTCAGTGTAGTTGCAGAAGTTTAAACAATGAAATTATTTACCTGAGTAATTCCAGTTGAATATGAAATAGTTAGAATCAATCTTTGCGATGAATGGAAATAAACTTAACAGGAAACCGCAGAGACAGCCTTCATTTCAACAAGAGCTTAGAGAGCTCCAGTTGCAATGTCTAATTTCATAACGAAAACCTGGGTCACAGAACCAGTCATTATTAAACATGAGTAGGAATAGAGGTTAACTTAGGTGGCATCTGTAGTTAGACCTCCTGCATTTATAGGAGAATGCATATTTGTTGCCTAGAATAAATATTAACTCCATTGTACATTTCCTGGACTGTTATATTGCATTTAAAGCACTCTAGCTTCGTACTTGCCTGCAGTTGACGAGAGAGTTTTCAGATGCGCGTACAATCCAGTATTTTTATCTGGATAGATAGTCATGAAATAGGATTCAGTTTGAGGAGTTGTAAAAATTCTAAAGTACTGGTAAGTCATTGCAGCATTCAATTTCAAAATGAAGGCTTCAATTTTACCTGATGTTTATACGAAATTTAAAGGATGGCCCTGTAGTTCACCAGCATAGAATTGATCACCTTGATAGAGGTCCACTTTCATTGTCCTAAGTCTTGCAATTCCACCCTTTGCTTTTATAGTCTTGGCGACAACTAACTTTGCATTAGCCATTATGTACTTATAGAGATATATTTATTCGAAATTTGAAACTGCACTGGTCAAGCGGGCATTAATTCCGAAAAATATACTACCTGCATTTCCAAATTGGCAACCTTGCATTACACTTCCAATTAAGCTCTAAAAAACAATCTGATAGTCAAGCATAACGTTTTTATTTAATATCTGCACAAAAGCATGAGTGTATGTGGCATCATTGGGGTAAAACGTTAAAGATTAGACGCTACCACAAATCATGAAATTATTTGAAGCAACATCTCCATCCACAAGAGTAACTCCAGCTCTGTTACCCAAAGTTGCAGGGAATATATCAGGGACACAAGTAGTAGCTTAAGCTGGATGAGAGTAATCTGTCTCAGGATATATATCAAGTAGGAATGTCTTTTCAACATATGCATTGTTTTACGTTGATTCATATCTCATTCGGATTGCATATTATCCTATGTATTGCTTTTTAGAGTAAAGGGTTAGAGTATATCCTGCTCCAGTCAACGGTGGAGGAAGTGCAGGAAGAGGAGGTGCAGGTATATCCACAATTGGCAATATACCTAGGTCGACTCTGTCAACAGACCAACTTCCAACTAGGGTTACTCCGCCACATTATGAAGCAGCTGGGACAGCTTAAGTATAAGTAGTGAGAGAGCCATCATCTTTAGCGACTAATTATCTATCAGGGACTACTGATGCAAATTCAGCTGGAGGCGAGTCACAATTTATGCCTTCAGCTGATCTGAAACCAAAGTTTTATGCACCGGCATAGAATAATAATTCACCATATATGTATTATGTCGGATTTAAACTTATTTGAGTGCTCATGATCGATGCCTTGTTAATTGTAACAGTTGTCACTAATGATCTAGCGGCTCCTCTAGCTATTGCAACAGTCACAAATTGGAGGCAGGATTCTTGAGCAGTCCATGGATTCGTAGCACCATTCATTTTGTTCAAAACACCTGACTGATATTAATTCACATAGTATGTTGCTCCAAAAGATGTATAAAATTGACTATTTGATTGAACCATGTCAAATTTTCCATAATTATGAACAGAAGATGTATGCCCCTTTAGCTAGGCATATTAAAAGAGAGTTCCATCTGCCTTCTTAAAAGAGTACAAAAGGTTAAAATTTAGGTTTGAAGATATGTAGACGTAGACGTAACCTGTTGCTGATTGGTCTGATACCATTGTCAATTACACACTTGTTGTAGGAGAGGGCAAATTAATGTCATATTCGTAATTTACAGCAAATGTAGCTGGCACAAGAGAAACATAGTGCAATATATCAGTTGCAGTGGAAGCATCAATCATTGCATAGTACATGTTTCTTACCACGATAGGAGTCACTCCATACAGAGTTTTATCAACAACAAAAGCTTGGGATCTGTAAATGACACCAAAATTCGTGTTTAAGTCTGCATATCCCTTTGCTTTTATATTGATTTTCCTGACTAAATTATCATAATAAAGTCCTGTCTTCTTATTAACTTAGATCAAATGGTTATTTCTTGTCCCTGGTACAAATAAAGAAGTTGCTATAATTAAGTTGTCAGGAGAGAATCCAAATTGATCTACACCTTAAAAGTACAAATTATTTCCTGTTGAAGTTTGATAGTAAGAATGCCATAATTGCTTTGGTACAGTATCTTTAACATCAATCTTATGAATATGGTTAGAATGATGAGAGGTACCAGATGGAAAACGGTACTTTGAGGCAATATAAATGTGATCATAGGTAGAACTTTTGTCTTGCTCAAAATGATATAATCCATCTTAATTAGTCGCCTCAAAAAGTCCTGGCAGCTTTCTAATGAACAATACTGCACCCTTATCATAACCTTATTTCATCAAGGACAATTCTTATGCTTAATTTTCAAGCAACAATGTATATATGTATTCTGAACTTGAGGAGAAACGGCAAGATTATGCTGATATATCACCTCTTGTTACAGGTCTTATCGACTTATAAGTATAGTGCCATTATATATCACCGAGATTATTTAAAAGGATAATGATTGCCTTTCTGTTGAATAATGTAGGCGGATCTATGTAGAGAATAGTGTCATGTCTCATCTAATTTGACCAACCGCATGTTACAATATTACCCTAGACTTAATCTATGTGCAAACTTGTGAATGTTGAATATGAAGTATCAGTTGCTTTATCTGATAAAACCTTTGGCCATTCTGTTCCTGGAAGACAAGCAGTTGCTCTTGTTTATGCTGTCCTAGTAGCAACTGTCATTGATGGAGGATAAATCATGATAGAAAGTGAATGTTGGGAATAAGTGGGTGTATCAGTATAGGTGGTCTTAAGTTTAATAGAGAAATATAGAGCTCTGTAGCTAGGAGTAAGAGCCACACTCATCACTCCACTGGATGTTGCAAGATCTGAGTCAACATCTACTTGTGCTATTGATGGAGTTACTGTAATAAAATTGTCAATATCATTCTAAGCGACTAAACTTCCATCAGGGTAAGAATATTTGGAGTAATCATGTTGATAGGTTGTTATACTGCCAAGTCCTTAGCATTAACTTTGTTCAATCAATTCACCGAAAGTTGATGTCCCTTTTCCACCCTATAAAATTTCAATCATAGGCAATTCAATTTAATATCCTGCCTAATAGACCTGACACTGAGTAGCAGGCAAAAGCTCGTCATAGTTGTGAGAGCTTCCTAATGGCTGTGATTCTCTTTTTGGAATGAAAGGAGGAGCAACTTGGAAAGGATACACTTGCTAAAGCCTGATAAGACCATTATCTAAAGCGACCATATTCATGCTTTCGAATAAATGGGCTTACTTGCTTGTTGAAGCCACCTATGTTATTGAATAGGCAGTAGTAGTAACTGTGGTAGCACTAGGTGTAATATCAATCCATTTGTGACACATATAAATTCCTGACAATCTAGGATTGAAATCCATTTTAAGGAATGCAACTTCAAGACCTCCACTGTAAGTTGAAAAACTTTAAAAGTTTACTGCCAAATAATAGAAATCAGTTGATGCAGAGAAAATTCCTCTTTTATTGTTTACATTATCGACAAAAGTACTACCACTTTTTGGATGGAACTATATGGCATAGTTTTGGTAAGTTAAAGTGTCGTCAAACATAAGGATATTGATATATGAATTAGGAGCTTTTGGAATAATTATCAAATATATATTGTAGCCAGATGACAATCCTCCGACAACAGTTTGCTAGATATCGGGTATCCATTACATATTTAAAAGTTCACTTGTGGTGTCGAGAGTCACTGTCTTTTAGATCGGAGTGCCAAAGTTACTAGTTGCAAAAGAACATATCCAGCCGAGCCCATTAACACCTTTTCCCACCATTGAAGCATATGTTTTTCCCTTTACATTAACGATCTATGGTTATTGAGTTTCATCGATTGTGACAAACTAGTTGATATTGAAATAGTAAATCCAATCAACAGATGATGGATAAACTTAGTTAATGCGGGCAAAACCTAAAGTACGAGTATCAGCAGTGGAATCAAAGAAATATGTGTAAGCAACAATCATGCCAACACCACTATCATCGAAGGCTATATTTGAGATCATTGGTCGTCCAGTAGTATCAGTTGTGAGAGAAGCAGAAACATTTTAGGGACGTTAATGCCTCATGTAGTAATGTTGTTTGACCACCAAGGTGTCACTTTCTTCTTTCAAAATATCTACTGATCCAAAAAATCCTTTGTTTCCAAATTTAAGAACTGATGTTGCTACTATTTGATTGTAAATAGAGTTATCCAAGGTTGGATAAGGATCCAAGTCAAGGAAGAAGGCAGATTCTCTTTAAATTATCTCAGGAGGTGTAAACATGTAGTCTTGGTAAATAATCTGCTTTGCATAAATCAAATATCCATCGATATAATTGAGTTTGCATATTGCACTTGTCCTATAACCAATTGTTGCATGATTTGAATGATAAAAAGCAAACACTGCTCCACCAGTTTGAACTACTCCTGCTACATACTCATCAGTTTCATATCTTGTACTTAAATAGGACATCCACTACACAGTTCCCATGACTGTGATCTTTTGAACATACCCATCATAGTTTGTGGTACTTCCATCATCTGGACTCATTGCATAGCTTTTACCCCAAAGAAGTATTTATTTGTTTGAAGAGTCTTGTTCAACGACAAAAATTCCATAATTAATATGTTTACCAGCATCAGAGCCGAAAGACATTGGGAAAATATTTTATGTACAAGTACCAAAACTCGAATAGCTCTAATCAGCATACTAAACATCTGTTTTTGCCTTGATTCTGATATGGACAGGAATATCATAAAAGAAGTCTGTCGCTAGAGCATTATCATTCGTGTAACGTACAGTAAAGTAGGCTGATTAAGGTTCAGGTATATTTGTGTCAATAGAAATATTATCAACACCGTCGGTTATTTATATCCATGTTGGAATTGTTTTTGTGTTATCCTAGTGCAAATCTACATACTTAGCTGAGAAAGTATGTTTTTAGCAACTTGTAGGAGAGAGTGTCAGTTTAGTTGATACAGTCTAAATACTTGGAGAAGATTTAATTGTGAATTCCCAGTACAAAGCTGGCTTTCCAGAAGAGTCCAAATATTGATAGCTGTTCAAGACTTCGTATATATTACATTTTACATTCACCTAAGGGTACTTATAGAAGTTGGGAAGTGGTTCAATTCCATTAATATTAGACCCACCAGTGAAAAAACTCAGTGTCCTCAGAGATGCAGAGTAAGCCTCAAATACAAGAGGCCACGTAGCCTTTGGGTAGTTAGCTCCTGCTATTCCTGTTAATGCTTAAAATGTGGCTAGATTGTTTGTTCCCAAATTGGTTGTAGTTGCGTCTGGAACAGATACAGTCGGATAATAACTCGTATCCCAGGATTTCTGCTCTTCTACTACAAAACCGCAAGTGTAGTAATCAAAGCCCATATCTAGTGTCTTGGCTCTCATAAAGAGTGCCGATGTTTTAGCTCCTTAAGGTGTATACTAGCCTGAAAAACCGAAAAAAATACTGTCTCCAAAAACGTAAGAGCCTATAACGTTAAAATGTCCATTAAATGTGGGATTGGAATAGGTCCCTTTAAAGATGCGTCTATGATAAGTTTATTTTATTGTTAAAGTGTAGTCAAATTTGAAAAACAAAAAAGTTTCATCAACTGCAGTTAAATAGATATTGTCACTTGAATCAGTAGTAACTGCAGCACTTTTGATGTTAATTGAATTTGGAAGTGTAATCTTGACATTTTTTACATGACTCATAGGTAAAGATGGGGAAGCATCTGTTGCACCGCGATTAATAACAATTAAACTTAAAGCATCTGCTGTTCCACCAGGAGTATTTTAGGCGTTATTAATTACTGGAATAAGTAGATAATTTGTTTGGAACAAACTGATCCCCATTATAATGTTGATAAGATTATAAGAATGAGCTGCTGTTGTCTAAGTAAGTAAAAAGTTAGAATATTGAACGCCTGACATATCAGATAGCTTTCCCTTGTAAATATAGGTTCCAGTCAAAGCTTCACCAAATACTACTGCATAAAAATAGGTTGAGTCGACGGTGACTGCAATCGGGAACCAGCCTCCTTGAGCAACAATAAGCGATGCCAATGTGAGTGTCTGAGGATTTGGGGTAGTAAAAATCTAGAATTGACCAGCTGCAACACTGTTGTCAGTTTCACTGAATTTAATAGCAGCAAAAGTTTGAATCGGTACTCCAGTCTATGTGTACCTATAGCGATATATCGCCATAATCTTATCGTTATAAGATTGAACTTGCATCGCATCAAAAGTTTAATACTGCATTGCAAAAAGAATATTTTAAGATTAAACATTTCCAAAAGAGTCTACTGGAAGATATCTCATGAAGATGGTTTCTCCTGAATCATACCTTAGTTTTATCAATACAGGAGCGCCATTGTAGTTGACATTTGAAACAAAGTTAGTTGAAAGATCATTTCTCCAGACGTTGCACCCAGCAATTACATAATCATCGTCGGTAAGTTTTTGGTGGCGAACATAAGAGCAGAATGTGTTATCTTATGTACCAGTCTTCTGTTCATCCTTCACTCTGAATACCCAAAAGGGCATGCCTCTCTTGTCTAGCAAGCCAAGATAGCCATTTTAGACAGAACCTTGTTCACCGTATGGAATCTTGATACCATACCCAGAGAACAAAAGGTTGCCATAAGGATCTAAATAGAAGGAGGTCATGTTCACGTCATAATCTTTTCCAAGCAAGAAAGGATAGATTTTATCATAGCTGCATTATGGATCCCCTTCAGTACTAGGCTATCTTATTTAAGTTTTATCAGAGTTGATGAAATTGAATCTAGTAAAAAGCGGCTTATCAAAGAGTGCACCCAATTTTGCTTTAAATTTTATTATTCTTGACCCTGTAAAGTCATAATAGGCTGAAACTGGAGCTACAAAAGAATAAGCAAAGGTGCCAACATTTGATATCACAGTGAATATTGACCCAAAAATAGTTGAATCTCTAGCATCAGTTATTGTAGCATCATTGACGTTCTTTATTGCTTGCGAATAGACTTATAGTTGTCTTCCAAGGCAATCTTTGACGGTAGGTACATAATAAGAATACGTGTTAGCCTAAGCTAAATCGAAGTTAAAAGATTTAGGATAGAAATCGTAAGGAGGATTGCAATCGTTTGTAAGAATCGGGCAAGCAGTAGTTGAAGAACAAGGGAAAGTGTAGGTTGTTTAAATATCGAACATTAGATAGTATGTATCACGAAGGGCGTCTGATGAAAGAGCTGGACTGAGATCCTAAATTACTGATACTGTACTGTTTTCCCATCTCAAAGCTTGGTAAGGAGGTCCAAGCAAAACTGTTGGGCAATCAATAACTACAGGTAAAGGGGGTCTTACTGGAGTTGGTGGAGATGCAGGAACATTGAAAGGTAGATTAAGAGCTGGATAGAGAGCAACTGTTACTGCTGTATCAGCTCCATAGTTAATTGCTGTATTCGCACATTAAAACCCAATGAAATCCCATGTAGCAGCAAAATATGCAATTTTATGAACAATTACTCTGGATGGATATGTAGGAACAGGGGTAGGAGGAGTACTAGGAGTTATTACCGGGTAGTCATACATGCTAAAGGCAACAAGAGCGAAGTCACCTGAAACGTGATAACGGACGAACACTTGCTAGATAGCCTTTAGGTTGACTCCTGTGCTTCCTCTGGTGAATATTTTATGTTTGTACGTTGGTACTGGATTTCCAGATGCTGCTCCACTTAAGTTGTCAATTCTTGCGACGTACAATTAATTGCTAATTGCAAAAACTAAAGCGACATATGAAGTGCTCACTAAACTTGTGCATTTGTAGTACATATCAAAAATGAAAATTGAGTTTGTTCCTGCCAATCCAAGCTATGTGCTTGAAGTCCCCAAGTAAGAATTAAATTGCATTGGTGTCGCAAAACTTGTAAGACCAAGAGTGCCAGTTGCTAAATAAAAACCATACTAAGTATTGTCTTTGTTATGTGCCGCAACAAAAAAATTATTCAATTCACAAATTTGTAAGCGACCAAAAGTAGGGTTTGTATTGGAAGGCTAGGTAATTGATGATGTTGTGATTGCAGTAGCGCTAGCATATTGCTAGTCTAACACAGTAAAGTCGGTTTTCGATAGTTTGACGATACAAGGAGAATATGTAGTATTAAAGACCTTGTATCTGTGATACACATAAATCACATTTTCTACTTTACTAACTTAATGATCCAAAGCCACAGTTTCCACTCCAGTAGGTTAAGTAACAGGCGTCGTGGGAGGTGGAACTGGTGGTTGTTGATAGTAGGCGAACTTTTCAATAGACATAGCCACTATCTTTATTCTTATAAAAATACTTTGAAGGAATGGCTGAACAAATTCTTGACCCCAGTACCCTCTAACTGATGATGTGATATAGATATTATCATTATCCGTGTTTTGAACATCAGTGTTGAGTCTAAATTCGGAAAATTAAAGATTTGGTACATTGTTATATTTGATTTCGCCAATCATAGCTCCTGTATCGAAATTCATTTTGCTAATGACAAGCATTCTATCAAAAAAATATGGAGTCATGGGTTAGTAATTTCCAGGACATGGTGGTGAAGGTGTTGATGCAGCAGAATAACATTGGACTATGGCAGCTTGATTGACTGCAGTTGCTATTGCAAGAACAAATGTTTGCATAGTTGTCCCTGGAGCAGCTGGGCTGACAGAAACATCAACTCTAAAGAAAGTAGGTTATACTACCTAAAAGAAGTTGGAGGTAGGGATTGAGTTGTCATTTTGAGAGAACTTAATCCACTTGACTATAGCATTGTTGTCAACCATTGCCAAAATTGACTTCTTTCCAGAGAAGTAATTGGTACATGCATTGTTAATAATAGCAGCAATCAGCATGTATTAAGTTGTTTCATCAACATTAAAACCTGTTATTTCATAGTTGACATTGCATGTTGCAGAATCTAAGCCAAATATGAAGGGGAAGGGCTTAAAACTATTGATACTGCATGAAGGAGCATTAAATGAGTAGGTTTGCAAATTTCTCTTCATTGTTTAATTTCCAGTGTCATAATACTCCTATTAACTATTATCTTCTTAATATTCAGAGTCGCGCAAATCCATATAGTCAATCTCGTCACCATCTTCTTCGCTGTCCTCAAAAATGCGGTTATCGATATTCTGAAGTTTACGCGCCTTCATCGAAGTGGTTCGATTGACCCAGTCTAGATCCCTCTTGCTGATGGAGGGATTAGTATCGAAAAATTGCTGATCGGCGTTGCCATCCTCTTCACTGATCCTAGTGAACATATCTTTCAATTTTTCGTCATCTATCAGGCGATTCTAACTCTTTTAGAAGTTAAAGCGAGCCCGAGATTGCCTTTTATCTTTCTTAGCTTCATGCTTAGTTGAGTTAAAGATCTCACTGCTGCTATCGTTGGATGTAGACGTGCGGATGCGTCTGCGAAGAGGCCTACCTTAGGTTTTAGCTGAAGCAAATGAACCTGCAGATGTGGAGTTGCCAAAGCTGAGTGTGTCTGTGAGAGTCGTATTGGAGAGAGACTCTTTGATAGGATCTTAATCTTATCTCAGTTTTGGGTCTGTGAGCTTGAGGAGAGGAGATGCATCTGCACCACCTCCCGGGTCTGATACTGCCTTGCACCCACTCCAAGTGAGTGCAAGCAGCAATAGTAAATGCTTGGATCTAAGAGAACCGAAGACTTACATAT
>Ga0138272_1024186_pt1 | contig 10417 bp, 16 predicted proteins | sample C_130709_E_mt_FD_106911 | JGI IMG/M metagenome (GOLD analysis project Ga0138272, IMG submission 106911) | Freshwater microbial communities from Lake Croche, Canada - C_130709_E_mt (Metagenome Metatranscriptome) | ecosystem: Environmental > Aquatic > Freshwater > Lake | place: Canada: Quebec...
GCAAAGGAGATATCTCCAAATTAAAGATCTATTGAGCTCTTCATTCTCCATGTTAGAAACACGGTCGTAATAGATGTAGTTATTTTTCGAGTTGGCAACTTAGGCCTCATTACGATTGTGAAGAACAATCACAATTGTAACAAAGCCAAAAGACATCAAAATAATAAAGGCAAATGTCCCAATAATAAAGGACCAGTTAGGTACAACATTTTTGGACTGTGATACGATACCGATACTAGCTAATGCTTAGACTGTAGCACTCTAAATATTTGCATCCTTAGTTGAACAATCTTGGTTTTCCTTCACTACACCGATAATGGTGATCTTATCTTGCTATATAGAATCCTAAAACACATAAACACCTGGTTGACTAAACACAAAACTGAAAGCATTAACTAGCTTTGACCCCTTTTCTATAGTGTTTTAAAGCTCAAGGAACTGTCCATAGTCAAAGTTAGGATTAGTGTTAAGGATTGAGTCCTTCATGTATTGTGGATACTGTTTTGAGTTTGAGTTAACAGTAAATAGGACAGCTGAGCCTAACTTCAGGCACATTACTGGGTTAGTTATTTTATTCCCTGCAGGTATTGTAATTCCTGTTTACAGCTCTCTTAGTAATCTCAACTTTTTAGCTGCGGGGTTTGAAGTGGGAAGGCCGGAAGCAGAGAGGATGTCCTGGTTGGGCTTGTAATCATAGGTGAAATCTCCAGTGTCTGATTTTCCCACTGAATATATTTGGCAGCTACCATTGAGTGTTTGGCATTTAAAGTCACCAATGAAGCCAGGAATAGTTGAAGGGTCAATTGTCTTTGTTAATCCTGATGTTGGATCAGTAATAGTCATTGAGCCATTCTTATTTAATATTGTCTGAGTCTGGTTCTTTCTGCAGTCAGCATTACAAATTTGGTCAACTTGGACAAGTTTAGCGCAACTGCATACTCCAGTGCCTTCAACAATTGAACCACCAGAACCATTGCATTATTTTTCGCACACTTTATTGTCATCATCAATGCAATTGCCAGAAAGATCAATTTTCTAGCCTTCTTTGCATGGCAATTTTACGATTGTCTCGCAATCACTTGATGAATCTTGATCCTTCATGCCATCCTTCGGTTTATATCCATTTTCACACAAACAGCTTCCGATTGACTTCACGAATTTTCTATTTGCACCATTACAATAACAAGTCAAAGCTCCCTCTGTAGAAAAGGAAGTGGGGCCACATTTCTTACATCCCGCCTGTCCAATCAGGTCATTGTAGTAGCCACCGACGCAAGGGATACAGTCAGTAAGATCACTTTTGCCTTTGTGCTTGTTAAAGGTTCCCACTGGGCAAGGTCTCTCCTCATATGAACCTTTTGGACAGTAATAACCTGCTGGGCAGAGATAACCATTCTCTGTGTTTTTATCTAAGGGTGTAGAAGTGGAGGTGTTACCAAGGCAAACATAGCCTGGTGTACAATCAAAACAAATTCCATTGCCAGCAAGCGGGTTAGAATACATACCTCTGCCACAGGTAACGCACGAAGATTTAAGATCTCCATTATCAGCGTTACCTGAGCCAAAGCTACCAGCAGGGCATTAAATTGGGAAAGGTGATCCCTCTGGACAATATGTACCATTTTCACATTTAAACATGAACTCACTCTTGCCCGGGCAGAAGAAACCTTTCGGACATTTTATTTAAACCTGTGTCTTAGGAGGACAATAGAAACCTGGTGAGCACCATGTTTAATTTGATCTTCCTTTTGGGCAATAAGTACCATTTCTGCAGGCAAGAGGGACAATAGTGCCAAAATCAGGACAATAATATCCTCCATCGCAATCGAAGCAAGAATCAATTGATTGACCTCCAAGTACAGCTCTGTACTTTCCAGGAGGGCATTTCACTGGTTATTATGTGCCTCTTTCGCAATAATATCCAACTGGGCAGAGATAATTGCTTGGATCTATCACTCCAGTCACATTACACAGTGAACCAGCTGGACAAGTTTTGCAACCGAGGATAGATGTTTATTGTTAATTAGGGCCAAAAGTTCCTGCTGGACACAGGATTGGACTTTAAGCTCCAAGTGGACAGTATGAACCTTCTGGGCAAGCAATCTTTTTAGTTGTGCCTTCTGGGCAATAATAGCCAATAGTGCAACTAGTGCAGTCTTTGTCACTCTTTGCACCTGCAGTGGAGAATGTACCGTTGCTACACTTGGTTGGTTTAATACTTCCTACTTCACAGTAGAAACCTGCTGGACAGAGCATATTCTTATCATTTGGTATGGCAGCTCCAGCTCTACAGAAGTAGCCAGCATCACATCTATTGTCATCTGAGTATTCACCACCCTGGCAATACTTTCCAGTTTTGCAAGGAATACAATGTTGTTCCATTGTTTCAAGATATTTACCATCAGCTGCATATGTGCCATCTGGACAAGTCTTTGGAGAAGATGTTCCCTCAGGGCAGTATCTCTTTTCAGGACAAGGTAAAGGTGTAGATGTTCCATAGTTTGGACAATAGTAACCTGTGGGACATACATCACAAGAACTCTGCATTTTGATGCTTTAATATGTGCCTGGTGAACACTGTTGGGTTCCTCCATTGTTGCACATTGAACCAACATCGCATATTTAACCAGTTATTCCATCATAAGGTCGACTAATTTTTGAGCCCTTGATGCAATAGAAACCATTATCACATTTTGAGGTGCATTAATTTTGTCCGACAAATTGAGTGTAGGTTGTGATTGGGCAAGCTATGCAAGTCTATTGCTGAGGTTAATCTTGGTAACTACCAGCATCACATGGTACAGGATATGTGGTGGCTTGAGGACATTGATGACCCCTGGGACACATAATGGTTCTTCCAATGTTACTCACATAGGGACTTCCAATATCAACTGTAGAAGTACCTGACTCGGAGCCAACTGGACAGAATAATCCAGCTGGACAATTAGCTCCTGTGGTTGTCGAACCTGCCAAACAAAATCTTCCAACTGGGCATTGAGAGCATTCTGAAGCTAATTTGAGATTGGTCTTATCATTGTATGTACCGCTTGGACAAGGTGTTCTAGTCTATGTAAACACTCCATTAACTAAGGACCCTTGAGGGCAATATGAGCCAGCTTAGCAGTTATCAGGTGTCCTCATTCCAGTGTTTTCACATTAGAACCCTTCAGGACAAGGTCTGCATACCGTTTGTCCTAAATCTGGGTTGTAAGAGCCTTTGGGGCAAGGAACTTAATCAATTGAGCCTGAGGGACAGAAAAAGCCTGCATCGCAAATTTTGATTTGTCCTCCTTCAATTGAATTTTGATGCACCGCTCCACCATTCTTGCAATAATAGCCAGCTGGGCAATCCAGCATCTGGTTGGTGCTACTTGTTCCAAACTTTGGACAAATTTTACCTGCTGGGCATGAACTACATTGCTAAACTGAAATTAGCATAGTTGAAGTACTATATGTTCCTGGAGGACATGGCGAAGGCTAGACAGCACCTGCTTCACAATAACTACCAGGTGGGCACACTCCAATGTCAGTTGGTGTACCTGTTATAAATCCAATATTTCCAGGTAGTAAGGTATTGTCACAATAGTATCCGGCTTAACACACATTAGAAGCTGTGGTTTGTCCAGTAAGAGGACAATAATACCCGCTCAAGCATTTTTGACACTGAGATGCCTATTTAAGTCCAGTTAGACTTGAAAATGTTCCTTTAGGGCAATCTTAACCAGCATTTGATTCTGCTGGACAATATTTTCCCATCGGGCAAATTAAAGGGGTAATTGTCCCGAGATCTTAACAATAGAAACCTTCAGGGCAAGGTAAGCAAGAATCACTCTTTCTTTTGTTTTGGTATTTTCCAATTGGACATGGTATCTGAGCATTTACTCCTTCTGGACAATAATTTCCCAGTCCACATATATAATCTACAGGAGTATTTGTTGAAAGCTATGCACCCTCAGGACAATAATATCCAGCTGAACAATTAGCACCCTCAGTTGTTTGGCCTCTGTGCTAGCAGAACTTACCTGAGGAGCATTGCATACACTAACTTATCATAGTGAGTCCAGTTTTATTGCTGAAAGTACCGATTGGGCACTCAGTTGGTGTCTCTGAGCCCGCTGGACAGAAAGAACCTTTCGGACATAGTGTTTGAGTAGCTATAATAGCACCTCTAGTGCAAGTTCTCTGCTTTGTCTTGTCAGCAGTGTTGCAAAAGAAGGCAGTTGAGACCAAATCATTGGCTGCCACAACATAGGTTTCATATGTGCAATAGTAACCTTGCTAGCATGGAAGCGATTAAGGATCAGATATTGAAGTGGTATTGCAGAAGAAACCTGGACTGCAAGGTAAAGGCACATTGGTTCCCAAAGGACAATAGTAGCCTATCGGACAAGGTAAATAGGTGCCTTATTTTTCTGGGCAGTAAGAACCAGATGGGCACTAAATAATCTTTGCTTAACCAGCGGTATTGGGGCAATAGTAACCAGGTGGGCAATCCTTGCAATCTAAAATACTATCTGATCCATCGATTGTATTGTAAGTTCCGACGCTGCAATACTTTGGAGTTTTCTAATTCCCATCACAATAGAATGACAATTCACTTTTCTATGGCTCACATTATGTCCTTGCACTATCTGTGCACTGATATCCCTTTGGACACGGAGTGATACATGTTGCTTAGCCTTACATGTCTTAGTACTCGTTGGGGCCACTGCATGAAAGCTTATTTGGTGAACCAGCAGGGCAATAGTATCCAATTGGACATATATTTTCGAATGGTTGTTTATTGCCACCGGGACAAAAGAAACCTTTGGGGCAGGTCGCTGTCGGGGTGGAAAGTCCTGCTGTCTAGCAATAAGAGCCGGCTGTGCATAGGAGGCAATCTGTTAAAAGGGATTTACCTTAAGATGGATTATAGGTACCTGAGGGGCAAAGGATTGGCTAGGCTGAACCTGCTGGGCAATATCTGCCAGCTGGACATATATTTCCAGTACCCCCATCTGTAGGTGCAGCTATCGAAGCCTGCCCGATGCAATAATACCCAGCGGCACAATTTCCAGTAGGCACAGCAAGATTAGTGGTGCCGCAATATTTTCCACCTGGGCAGGGAATTTAGAAGCTTGACCCTAAGGGACAATAAAAGCCTGCCTAACAGTTCATGTCAGTTATTGATGAAGTGAAAGCTGCACCAATTTAGGTTACTAACTTGGGTGCACCTAGTTTGCAGAACTATCCGGGCTGGCAGTCTGCAACAGTGGCTGTCTAACCTGCAGCATTATTACAATATTTGCCTGGATCACATGGAATGCAATCGCTAATCGCTGTAGATTTAGTTCTGGCTGTGTAAAATCCAATTGGGCATTGAGTACCCACAGCTGTAGTTGTACTTGCAGGGCAATAAGAGCCAATCGGACACACATTTAATGAGAAATCTGTTGTATTTGAGAGGCAGAAATACCCTGGAGGGCAAGTTAGACACACATCTTAACCGATTTAGTTTTAATATGTCCCTGCCCCACATACGCTTGCTGATCCTACTCCAGCTGCACACCGAGAGCCAGCTGGGCATCTAGTTGCTGCAGGTCTCTCAGTTTTTGATCCAGCAGGGCAATAATAGCCGGCTGCACAATTAGTATCACCTGCTGCTGCAGTGTTTCCTGGGTTTTTACACGCTTTTCCGGCATTGCAATTTTAACATCCAGTAGTTCCAGTTGCAGTAGTACCTCCTGTTAGAGTTCTATAAGTACCTGGAGGGCAAAGGGTGCCAACTGCCGATCCAGCTAAACAATAAGAACCAGCTGGGCAGGGTCCATAAAAATTAAGAACTAGAAGACTAGGATTTTTCACTAATGCATTCTTAGTGCAAAAGAAACCGGGATCGCATTGACCTGAGGGAGCCGAAAGACCAGCAATTGCACAATACTTTCCACCAGGGCAAGCTTTACAGTCAGTTACAGCCTTCATGTTTGTTTAATCATTGTATGTTCCAGCCTGGCATGGAGTTGGGACTAGTGAGCCAGCAGGACAATAGTAGCCGGCAGGGCAATCATTTAAAGTAGACATGCCTGCATTTGGACATAAATAGCCTGCTGGGCATTGAAGGCAAGCTTTTTATGCTATTAGAGGATTATATGTTCCCGCAGAACACTAAGTGGAAGTAGAAGCTCCTGCCAGAGAGTAGGAACCGGCTGGTGATGCAAACTGAGTTGGAGTTTTAGAACCACCTGTGCAATAATATCCTTCTTTGCAATCTCCTGTAAGTCCTGTTGGAGCTGTTGTAGTTACTCCAGCACAATATTTTCCTGCTGTACAGGCAATGCAATCTGCTTTAACAGATTTTTGAGTGCTAGGATTATATGTTCCAGATGGACATATTTTAACAAACTGAGATCCTAGACCACAATATCCTCCAACAGGGCATAATTAACCTGTAACTCCATCTGTAGGTGTTGAAGTGAAAGCTCCCTGAATGCAATAATACCCTGGATCGCATAAGCCATCAGGTTAATGTAAACCTTTTTATGAGCAATATCTTCCAGCAAAGCAAGGAGTGCATTCACTAATCTCTCTTAAACCTTAGCTTGCTCCAAAAGTTCCAACAGGGCAAGGAATCGCATACTTTAAGCCGATGGTGCAATAGTAGCCTACAGGGCAAGTGAAAGGATCCATTGTTTGATCTGGACAGTAATGCCCAGTAGGGCAAACTGCACAATCAGCTAGCTTGCCAGCTCCTGGAATGTTACGGTATGTTCCAGCGGGACAGAGTATTGCTTCTCCTTTAATTGATGATTATGGACAATAATATCCTCTCTTGCAAAGATTATTTTCGAAGCTGGTTGAAGCTGTAACGTCTGTATAGTACCCCTCAGGTACTGGTTTACACCATGAACTATCCTCAGCAGCCAAAACTGCATTATAAGTTCCTTTTAGGCATTCATACTTTATTGAATTTTGGCAGTAATACCCAGCTGGGCATGCATGATTAGGATTATAAGGCTTGACTCCAAGACCTTCAGCACATATATATCCGTTTGGACATACCTTGACTTGATCTGGAGATGTAGTTATGTTGCTGCAATAGTTGTTGAATGGGCAAATCGTGCAACTTGTTGACCCTGCTGCTGAGTATGAACCCGTTCCACATACCAAAGGTTTGATCATACCTGATAAAGGGCAGCTCCATCCTGCTGGACAAACCTTGCAACCATCTGCACTTTAAATTCCTGCCCAATCACCATAAGTACTTGGTGGACAAGGTATAGGGTTAACAGAAGCACCTATACAGTAAGATCCTAGTGGGCATACTCTGCACTCGGATTTACCCATAGCTCCACTGTAATTAAGGAAGGTACCAGGAGGACATGCGACTTATATTTCAGTAGTACTTTTTGCCGGACAATAATACCCTTTAGCGCAATATCCAGAAGGCTAAGTAATGCCAGGAAATCCACAATATTGACCGGGTGGACAGTCAATACACTGAGTCACTAAGTAATTATCTGTGAATGGGGAATATGTTCCGATTGGGCACGGGTATTGATTAGGGTATTTGGTTCCTTAAGGACAGTAAAAGCCTGCAGCACAAGGAACTCGAGGCTTAGTCAAAGTATTGGTTCCAATATTGCAGGCATACTTTTGAGGGCAAGGCAAGCATTATGAGACATCAGTTATTAGAGTGCTATCTGAATAAGTACCAGCTGGGCAAGGGAATTCGTTAGGGAATCTTGTTCCTAGTGGGCAGTAATAACCTGGCTCACAATATATTCCAATTTCATCAGTAGTTAAACCATAATAAGGGCAAGGCTTAGTAGCTCTACATTTTGTGCATTGACCAGAGCCAGTATTGCTTTTATATGTTCCAGGAAGGCATGGAATCGGCATTGCATTCGCATTTTCAATGACATTTGTGATTGTACTTTAAACAATACCATTTATTGTGCTGGAAGCTTGCATGCATACAAACCCAGCTGGGCATGTTCTACATTGATCAACACTCTTCAATGAAAAAGGACCGCTATATGTGCCATCAGGACACTTTCTTGAGTTAAAAGTGGTGGTTGTAGATCCAGCAGGGCAGTAGTATCCGATTGGACATTTCAAAGGCACTACAGTTCCTCTTGGACAATATGTTCCTTCAGGACACAGCTTGCAAAATTATGTCACATCAGCACCTGCATTGAAAGTATCTAAGAAGTAACCTTCAATGCACTACTATTGCTAGTTATTACTTGTCCCTTAAGGACAATATGATCCTGGAGTGCAAGCAATAGGGGCCTCAGAACCTTTAGGACAATAAAAGCCTTCTGGGCATTACATACATGAAGAGGAAGTTGATTACCCTCTTAGTGGTTGATAGAAGCCAGAGGGACAAGGAACTTACTCATATTTAAAGGTATTTTAATCGATGAAACAAAAGAAACCTGCTGGGCAAAGTTAGTATTGAGGATTTGAAGTTTGCTCTTTAAATTCACAGATATATCCATCAGCACAAGGAGTACACTCAATAGATCCTGCAGCTGAATATGTTCCTACTTGACATTACTATGGAGCAGATGTGGGATTTGGGCAAAAGTGACCTGCTGGGCAAGTATGACATTAAGATTCTGCGAAGAAAGAATAAGTGCCTGGGCTGCATAGTTTGCATGATGTTTAACCTTCTTGGTCTTAATATTGTCCCATATCACAAACTATCGGTGGGTTAGTCAAGCTAGGACAGTAATGGCCTTTGGGGCAATTAGAACAAACCAACATTCCAGCAAGTTTATAAGTTCCAGAACTACATTGCAAAAATGTAACAACAGTATTGAGGGAATCAATAGTGTGTGAAAGCTCACCAGCAGAATAGTATCTGCATACACCATCTCCAAGGAGAGAAACCTTGCCTGAGTCACAAGGAAATTTCGAGACTGAATCGCACCCATATCCAGCAGGGCAAATAGTACACGAACTTTACTTTCCCAAAGAATATGTTCCAAGTAAGCATTTTTCAGCCTTGACTAAAGTTTTTGTAGGGCATTGATATCCTGGTGGGCAATCTGTACATACTGAAGATCCCATGGTAGAGTATTACCCATCATCGCAGAGAAAAGGAAACGGTTAATTAGCAGGGCACTTTGAACCAGCTGGACAGATTTTACATTTCTCTTGTTTTGAGACATCATTATAGAATCCCTCCAATGCAGTACAGTCAATCTTGATTTGAGAAGATTTAGTGTCTGGGCAAGCCATGCCAATTGGACAATCGTTGCAATTTAGTTCACCATCATCTGAATATTGGCCCTTAACGCATTCTTGAAGTGTATTTAGGTTAGTGCAGCTGTATCCAGCCGGGCAAATATATGCTTTGCTAACTCCTAATGGTGAATAATAGCCAGATTAAACTGCTGTCGCTGTTGTCCTATCCTCACATGTATAGCCTGTGGGGCAACTAATGCAAGTACCAGTGACTAGATCTCTATATTAGCCATCTGTACAAGGTGTAGGTGTAGTAGTTGTACCAGAACATGAAAATCCGACTGGACATGTCAAAGGTGATATCGTCCCTGGAGGGCAGAATGTTCCAGCACTGCAAATCGTCCTTTGTTGAGGTACAGGGCAGGAATAGCCTGCTTCACAAAGAGTGCAGGCTGTTGCTCCAGATGAGGAATAGTACCCAAGAGGGCACAATATTGGCTCTTAATCAATTGATGAGCACTTGTACCCAGCAGGGCATGTTTAGCAGCCTAAGGCGGAGCCGAGTGTGCTGTAGGTGCCAGTACCACAATTCTAAGGAGTGCCACTCGAGCACTGTTTTCCCGCAGGGCAGTCCAGGCAAAAGGCAGAGCCCGCCACTGAGTATTTACCTGCAGGGCAAGCTTATCCAGTAGTAGAGGCAAGAGAGCACTCTGAACCTGCAGTGCATTGAATACAACTAGAAGATTTAGCCAAAGAGAAGTATCCTTGACCACACATAGTTGGCTGAGAAGTTGATACAGCACATGAGAAACCTGCTGGACAATCAGTGCATTGCAATGAGCCAGCTACACTGTAAGTTCCTGCTGGGCAAGGAGTTGCTGTTGTCATCTGAGGATCCGGACAATATTTTCCCGCTGGACATTGCTTGCAAGTTATTTAACTGACAACATCATTGTAAGAACCAGGCGGGCACCTAATAGCCGCGTTTGATGTTGATGGACAATAAAAGCCTGGCTGGCAAGTTGTGCAAGCTTGAGCTGATCCAAGAGAATATGTTCCGCTATTACACAGAACTTTCTGCGTAGCCAAACCAGTGGGACACATATATCCAGCTGGGCACGGGTCACAAATTGATGCTTTGGCCGCAGAAGTATGACCACTGGGACATGCACTTTGTATTGCGCCGTTCGGACAGTAACTGCCGGCTGAGCAGTCAACACAGAGCGTCCCTTGAGCGTTAGAGTAC
>Ga0138272_1028021_pt1 | contig 10364 bp, 17 predicted proteins | sample C_130709_E_mt_FD_106911 | JGI IMG/M metagenome (GOLD analysis project Ga0138272, IMG submission 106911) | Freshwater microbial communities from Lake Croche, Canada - C_130709_E_mt (Metagenome Metatranscriptome) | ecosystem: Environmental > Aquatic > Freshwater > Lake | place: Canada: Quebec...
ATTTCAACAAGAACAATCCCCAACTTGAAGACTTCGAAGAGAAGTTGAAAGAATTCGATGGCTTCCTCTAATAAGTACTAGCTATTGAAGGTTCAAACCAAATCGGTGCCCTTTCACTCAAAACTGAATACGTCAAGACTGGTCTAAAACGATGGATTGACATCTGGAAGGATGCTTTCAGCCGAGATTTACACAAGAAAGCAAAGACACTTCTCGAAAACTTGACTGACGAAATCAAGCAAATCAAGTTGAAGTTGGAGAAACCAGCAAAAGACATCGACTCACTCGGTGGTGTTATGAGCGCTCTCGAAGAAATAAGAAAGAAGCAATCTGACATTGCTCTTCAGTTCAAGCCAATCAATGATATGTATGCTCTGATCGATACTTACTTCTCAAACATTATGGAGAAAGACGAAATTGACAGCAAGACTACTATGTAAAAGGACTGGGAGTTGCTCGTTGTTAAAGCTGAAAGCACTCGTAACGATTTACAGGGAGAACAGGGCTAATTCAAGATGAACTTGATCAAAGGCATCAGAGCCCTCGTCATTGATGTTAAAGAATTCAGACATAACTTTGAAACAAAGGGTCCAACCGTTGCAGGTCTCGAACCCCGTGAAGCTCTAAACAGACTCCGCATGTTCTCTGACGAATACAGCGTAAGGAAGCGAAAGTTTGATAGCTACTACGCAGGTGAAACTCTATTCGGTCTACCCCACACTCCCTACCCTCTCCTTGTCAAAACCGCAAGTGAAATTGAACTTCTCGACAAACTTTACGGTCTCTACAGTAAAGTTAAGGACACTATTGGAAAGTGGCGTGAAATCCCCTGGACTGACATTGTTGCTGAAATCGACAAGATGGTGGACACTACTGAAACCTTCGGTCGTGATTGCTCAAGACTTCCCGGTGTTCTCAAATCTTGGGAAGCTTACAAGGAACTCAAGCAGGAAATCGATGACATGACGGAAATCCTTCCACTTGTTAAATCACTCGCTAAGGAGTCAATCAGACCACGCCATTGGGACGAAGTTATCTCCCTCGTTAAATAGGATATTCCCTACGCCAGTGAAACATTCAATCTCAGTTAGCTCTTCAAATGCCCACTTTTGTCATTCAAGGAAGAAATTGAAGAAATTACTGATTCAGCCGACAAGCAACAACGTCTCGAAAGATAACTCAGAGAGGAAATTAACGCTTTTTGGGAAACTGCTGAACTTGAAATCAAGACCTGGAAAGGTGTCGACGCTCCTTGCACTCTCGGTGGTAACATCATGGATCTATAAGAAAAACTAGAAGCTGATCTTGGTACTCTAAATCAAATGAACGCCATGAAATATGTCACTCCCTTCAAAGGTGAAGTTACTGAAAAGATCGCTCTTCTCTCCGATGTTGCCGATATTATTGAAAAGTGGCTTAAAGTCCAAACTCTTTGGACCAACCTTGTGTTTGTTTTCACAAGTGGTGATATTGCTAAGAACATGCCAACTGAAGCCAAACTTTTCAAGACTATTGACAAGCAATGGCTAAAAAATATGGAACGCGCATTCGAGACAAAGAATGTCGTTCAATGCTGTCAAAACGACTTACTTAAGTCAAGTCTCGGAGGCATGCAAACCGATCTTGAAAAGTGCTAGAAGCAACTTGAAAACTATCTTGAAACCAAGAGATCTATCTTCCCACGTTTCTACTTCTGTTCAAATGCTGATTTGCTCAAGATTTTGTCTCAAGGTTCAGACCCCAACGCCGTCCAAGATGACTTCGAAAAACTTTTCGATGCTATCAACAGAGTTACTTTCGATGAATAAGACAGAAAACTTATCGTAACTATTCATCAGATGTTTGCTGGTGGCGAAGAAGATATCACTCTTGAAGAAGGTGTTAAGGCCGAAGGAAACATTGAAGACTGGCTTGCTAAACTTGAAAAGGAAATGCAAAAGACTATGCGTAAGATTTGCTAGAGCAGTGCACAGGACTGTTTCACAATGCCCGTCCGTGAATTCATTGATGCTTATCCCTCACAAGTCGCTCTTCTCGGAATACAGATGACCTGGACCAACAAACTTCAGGAAGCTCTCGAGAGAGGCAAGAAAGCTGACAAACTTCAAGACTTAGAAAAGAAAAAGAAGGATGTTAACGCTGTCATGAGCACTCTTACCGAAATGTGTCTCGACGAAAACATCAAATCTAAACTTATCCGTACCAAGATTGAAACTCTTGTGACGATTCAAGTATATCAACGTGATAAGTTCTTCGAAATTCAAGACGCTGTCAAAGCTGAGAAGATCAAGGATGCTAATGACTTCGACTGGCTAAAGAACACTCGTTGCTACTGGAAGCACGAGGAAGCTACTATTGCCGTCGCTGTTACTGATGTAGAATTCATTTATCAATACGAGTTCCTCGGAGCCAAAGAACGTCTCTGTATCACCCCTCTTACTGATCGATGCTACGTCACTCTTTCTCAAGCCCTTGGTATGATGTATGGAGGTGCTCCCGCTGGTCCCGCCGGAACCGGTAAGACCGAAACTGTCAAAGATCTCGGACGTACTCTCGGTATTTTCGTCGTCGTAACCAACTGCTCTGATGAGCACAAGTTCAGAGATATGGCCAAAATCTTTAAAGGTGTTTGTCAATCAGGTCTCTGGGGTTGCTTCGATGAATTCAACCGTATCTCACTCGCTACCCTTTCTGTCGTCGCCGCTTAAGTCGAATCAATCACTCAAGCCAAGAAACAGAAATTGAAGATGTTCATGTTCCCCAACGAAGAGAAGCCAATCAGACTTATTCATGCCTGCGCTTACTTCATTACCATGAACCCAGGTTACGCCGGTCGTCAGGAACTTCCCGAAAACCTTAAAGTACTTTTCCGTGGTGTCACAATGATGCTTCCAAACAGACAAGTCATTATGATGGTTAAGCTTGCCTCAGTCGGCTACAGCACCTATGCTCCTCTTTCAAAGAAGTTCAACATTCTTTACAAACTTTGCGAGGAACAACTTTCAAAGCAACGTCATTATGACTTTGGTCTTAGAAACATTCTCTCAGTCCTTAGAACTGCTGGTAACTCCAAGAGAGCCGAAGTAGTTGGCACTGACGAAGAAATGATCATGGCCCGTACCCTTCGTGATATGAACCTCTCTAAGTTCGTCGCCTAGGATCAACCACTATTCGCCTCTCTTATTAAAGATATTTTCCCACGTCAAACAAGTATCCCAACAAAGACTTACAAGTCAGTTGAAGACTCAGTCAAAGCGCATCTTGCTAAAGTTAACTTGCTTAATAGACCCCAATGGTTCATCAAGATTATCTAACTTTACGAGACTGCTTAAGTCCGTCACGGGTTTATGCTTGTTGGCGCTGCAGGTTGCGGTAAATCAACTATCATGAACACCTTGACTGAAGCCCTCGGTAACATTCCAGGAGAAAAGAAGATTCAGATCACTAAAATGAATCCCAAGTCAATCACTGGTCAACAAATGTACGGTGTGATGAACAACGTCACTAGTGAGTGGGTCCCAGGTATTTACTCTGAAGTCTGGAAGCGTTGCAATGATAAGAAAAACAAACACATTTCTTGGATTAATTGCGATGGTCCAGTCGACGCTATTTGGATCGAGAACTTGAACACTGTGCTTGATGACAACAAGATTCTTACTCTCGCTAACGCTGAGCGTATTCCTATGTCTGACAATTGCAAGATGACTTTCGAGGTCGAGAATCTCGATAACGCTAGTCCAGCTACTGTGTCTCGCTGCGGTATTATTTACGTTTCACCAACTGATCTAAGCTGGGAGCCACTATTCGATACCTGGTCAAAAGACAGACAACAGTCAAAGAACTAAGTCAGCAATGAAGAAGGTGACTGGGTCTAAACATTTGTTGCCAAATACATTGACAAGACAAACCTTGTTAACACTCTAGCTAGAGGCTACGTTTACATGATGACTTGCCCAATGATCATCAGAGTTACTCAATTCCTTAGTTTACTCGAGGCAGTCTTACTTCCTCACCAACAAAGAAATGAACCAGTTGACAAGAAGCTCTTCGAGATGTACTTCATCTACTGTCTTGCCTGGGCATTTGCTGGACTCTTTGAAACCGACGATCGTCAGAAGTTCTTCAAAGAAGTTTTGGAGAAGGTCCCCAATGCACCAATTCCTCAAATATCAGCCCAAAGAGCTGCCAATGAGAAGGAAACCATCTTCGACTATTGTGTTCACTACGAAACCAAGACATGGAAGATGTGGGAAGTCCCGGAATGGGTACCTCCTAAGAGACTTATTTTCTCTCAACTTCTCATTCCTACTAGTGACTCATGCCGTGCTGAATACATCATGTCAAGAATTGCTGAGCTACCAGTCGAGAAACACAAGGAACGTAAAGAATACGGTCTTAAAAACACTTTACTTGTTGGTGGTTCCGGTACTGCTAAAACTTCAGTCGCTCTTATGTTCACAAGCAGATTTGATTCTGAAAAGATGCTTTTCAAGAGAGTCAACTTCTCAAGCGCTACTCAGCCAATTAATTTCCAAGAATCTATTGAAGCTGAAATTGAACGTAAACAGGCTCGTATTTTCGTCCCACCAAATGGCAAACTCATGACTGTATTCCTTGATGATCTGTCTATGCCTTTCGTTAATGCTTGGGGTGATCAGATTACTCTTGAAATCACTCGTCAACTTATTGACTAGAAGGGTTTCTATTTCCTTGAAAAAGACTCTCGTGGTATCTTCAAGCAAATCTAGAATCTCCAATTCTTAGGTGCTATGAACCATCCAGGAGGTGGTCGTAACGACATTCCTAACAGACTTAAACGTCAGTTCTTCTCACTCAACATGACTCCTCCCAGCAATAAGTCAATTGGAGATATTTATGGTAGCGTTCTTGGTGCTCTTTTCAATCCAAAGAAATACACTTAGGATGTTATTAACATGAAGTCTCTTCTTATTGAGGCCACTATTGGAGTTTGGGAAGCAGTTGGTAAGAGACTTCTTCCAACACCAGCCAAATTCCATTACTCATTCAACATTCGTGAACTTGCTAGAGTTTTCGGTGGTATTTGTAAAGTCGCTCAACAACACGAATTCAAGGTCATTCAAAACGTCTCCAAACTAAAGGAGAAGGTTTCACCCCAACTCTTCTTGATTGGTTTATGGCGTCACGAGTGCGAACGTACATTCGTTGATAAACTTGTTAACAACCCTGACAAGAAAGTATTCATGGACATTCTTAACAAGACAACCAAAGAAAAGTTCAGAGAATCCCTTGGTTTCGACGATGATCAATTAATGACAAACATGCTCTTCGCAGATTTCTAACGTGAAGACGTTTACGATGAATATGGTGAGCTTACTGAAGTAGCACCATTTGTTTATGAGGCCTGCCCAGATATTGAATCAATCAGAAAACTTGTGAACAAGAAACTTGAGGCTTACAACGAAAAGTTCCCTTCAAAGAAAATGTCTCTCGTCGTTTTCGATGATGCTCTATTCCATCTTCTCAAGATTGCTCGTATCATTAACACTCCAAGCGGAAACGCTCTTCTAGTCGGTGTGGGTGGTTCCGGTAAGCAATCTCTCACTAAACTTGCTTCGTTCATTTGCAAGCAATTCTTCTTCTAAGTTACTCTCAACAAGTCTTACAAAGATGATAATTTCAAGGAAAACATTAAAGAACTTTACTTGCAAGCTGGACCCGCTGGTTAGTCAGTAACCTTCATTTTAACTGATGCTGAAATTAAATTCGAAACTTTCCTAGAAGCCGTCAACTCCATGTTAGCTACTGGTGAAATTCCAGGTCTTTTCATCAAAGAAGACAGAGATATCATTCCTCTCCAACAAAAGAACGTCTACATGAAGGAAGCAGGAACCAAAGGTGAAGATCCCTCAGCTCTCACTCTTTGGATCTATTTCATCAACCGTGTTAAGGATAACCTCCACACTGTGCTTTGTTTCTCCCCAGTCGGTACTAAATTCAGAGAGCGATCCCAAAAGTTCCCTTCATTGTTCTCTCAATGCAACATTGACTGGTTCTTGCCATGGCCAGAGGAAGCTCTTATCTCTGTGTCTGACAAATTCTTAAAGAGTTTCAAACTTGACAACACCCAAGCCGTTAAAGATCAACTTATCATTCACATGGGTAAGGTACACAAGATGGTCGATGAAGTTTGCGGAATTTACTTCCAACAAATGCGTCGTTACGTCTACGTTACTCCAAAGTCCTATCTTTCATTCATCGCCATGTATCAGGATGTCTACGTGCAAAAGTACAAGGGTATCGATGTTGAAGAACAGAACATCAACAACGGTCTTGACAAACTTGCCGAAGCCACTGCTGGTGTTGAGGAATTGAAGATTAACCTTAAGAAAGAAGATTTGATCCTTAAATAAGCTGTCGAACAGACCGCCAAACTTCTTGAAGAACTTGATGTTGAAAACAAGAAGGCCGATATCAAATCACAAGAAGTCAATGCTGTCACAGAGGCTTGTCTCAGTCAAAAGAATACGATTTCTATAGAAAAAGAATAGGCCGATAGAGAGTTGGCTGCAGCGCTGCCTGCTCTAGAAAGAGCTAAATCTGCCGTAAACAGTATCAAGCAGCCTGATATCGTCGAACTTAAGGGTACCAGAAACGCTACTGATACCACTCGTCTCATCTTTGACACTGTCAATCTCCTCTTCTAGGAATCTCTTAACCCAGTTTCTACTAAGAATTACAACATGTTAAAGCAAGAATGTCCATTCATTATGGATTCTTATGATGACTACTCTTCCAAACGTCTGCAAGGTCCCCTTCTTAAAGAACTTCTTTACTTCTCTGAATTTGAAAAGGATAACATCAACGAAGAGACAATTGAGTTGCTCGAACCCTACCTTACTCTTAAATCACCAAAGGGCGAAGACTTGTTCGTCGGTGAAGTCGCCAAGAAAGCATCTAACGCTCTCATGGGTCTTTGTATTTGGGCCGGTGCTATGAGTGATTATCACAAAGCTTCAAAGATTGTCAAGCCAAAGCTTAGACTTCTTGAACTTAGAACTGCTTAACTCGCTGAAGCCGAAGAGAAACTTAGCGCTGCTCAGGCTGAGCTTGCAGAAGTAAACAGATTGAAGGCCGAACTTAAAGCTAAGTATGACCAACAGACCGCTGCTAGAGATGCTCTTCAAGAAAAAGCTATGAAGACAAAGAGAAAGATGGACCAAGCTAACAAGCTTATCAACTCACTTGCTGACAATAAAGCTCGTTGGATCCAAAATTCAAATGAATTCAAAGCCACTAAGATGCGTCTTGTTGGTAACGTTGCTAAAGCATGCGCTTTCGTAAGTTATTGCGGTCCTTTCAACAGTGAGTTCAGAACTAAACTTGCTGAGGAGTACTTCGGAGGAGATCTTATGGCAAGAGGCATTCCACTTTCAGAAGATTTCAGCATCACTAACTTCTTGGTTGACCCTGTCACTGTTGGTGAGTGGAGTCTCTAGAAGCTTCCCAGCGATGAACTTTCCATCCAAAACGGTATCATGGTTACTAGATCATCTAGATATCCACTTATGATTGATCCACAAGGTCAGGCTATTACTTGGATCAAGGAACGTGAGCCAGTTATGAGAGAAAGAGACACTATTTTCACTCTCAATGCTCCAAATCTCAGAGATCTCTTCAAGATGCCCCTCGAAAACGGCTACCCCGTCCTTATCGAATCAATTGAAAACGAAGTAGATCCACTACTCGACCCAATTCTTGAAAAGTAAGTCACAGTTAAGAGTGGTAAGAAAAAGACAATCATTCTTGGTGGTGGTGAACCTCTAGACTTTGATGACAAATTCAATCTCTACATGACTTCTCGTCTCGCCAACCCTCATTTCTCCCCTGAGCTTGCTGCCAAGACCACTATTATTGACTTCACTGTCACCCAGATTGGTCTTGAACAACAACTTCTTGGTCGTTTGATTTCAATTGAACAAAAATCACTTGAAGAACAATTAACTCAACTACAAGAGGAAGTCACAGGCAACACTAAGATTCTTACTGACTTAGAAGATAGTTTGCTATATCAGCTTGCTAACACTCAAGGTTCTCTCCTTGATAACGCCGAAATTATTGATGTGCTCGCCAACATTAAGGTCAAGTCACGCGAAGTTAATGAAAAATTGACTGAAGCTCGTGAAAAGACTATTGAAATCGGTGAAAAGCGTGAGCTTTTCAGACCTGTTGCCGCTCGTGGTTCAGTTCTTTACTTCTGTATTGTAGAGATGATCCAAATCAACTGGATGTATAACACTTCGTTGTAACAATTCCTTGGACTTTTCTACTACGCTATTGAAAAATCTGCCAAAGCAGTTATTGTTAAAGATCGTGTAGCCAATATCATCAACGCACTAACAAGAAAAGTCTACAGATACATCAACAGAGGACTTTTCGAAAGAGACAAGGTCACATTCAAATTAATGATGTGCTTCAAGATTCTTATCAAGGCTCAGATCTTAACCCCTGCAGATATCGGTGTTTTCCTTAAAGCCGGTAGCGGTGTTGACGATCGCAACAAGAAATACAATTGGATGGACTGGAAGACATGGTTGAACATTGTTGCTCTTTCCAAACATAAGTTCGGTAACGAACACAGTTTCTTCTATAAAGAACTTCCCGAAAGAATTGGACGTCTTGAAAAAGACTGGAGAAAGTTCCTAGATGAAAATGAACCAGAAAACGCAATCATTCCTGATTATGAAGATAAGATTATCGCTGACTAGAACATTGGCCACTTCTTGCATCTTTGTTTGATTCGTTCTCTTCGTGAAGATAGAACTGTCCTCGCTTGCAATCAATTTATTAAGAAAGTACTTGGTGACTACTACACTCAACCAGTTACTGATCAAATTGTTGAAATTTGGGAAGAATCTCTACCCAACAGACCAGTACTATATTTGCTTTCCGCTGGTGCTGATCCAACTAACAACATTGATGAATTCGCTAAGAAGAAGAAGTAATTCCCAACATCTAAAGTTTCAATGGGAGAAGAATAAGAAAAACCTGCTTTGGAGAATATTAAGGTTGGTCACACAAATGGTAAGTGGCTTGTTCTCAATAACTGTCACTTGTCACTTGAATTTATGGGCATTATGGAGGAAGTTCTTAATCCTAAAGGAAAAGAAGTCCACGAAGATTTCCGTCTTTGGATTACCTGTCAAGAAAATAAGGAATTCCCACTTGGTCTCTTGCAAATGGCAATCAAAGTTACTACTGAACCTCCAAAAGGTTTACAGGCTGGTATCGCTCGTACTTTCTAAACAATGATTAACTAAGATTTCTTAGAAAAAGTTGAACCTTATGAGAAATGGAGATCTATGGTATTCATGGCTTGCTTCATGCACTCAATCGTTTAAGAAAGAAGAAAGTTCGGTCCACTCGGTTTCTGTATTCCATACGAATTCAACAACTCTGACTTAGAAGCATCCTTGTCGTATGTTGAAAAGCACATGACTCAATGTCTTGCTCTTGGTGTAAATTATTCATTCAAGGCTATGCAATATATGACTTGTGATGTGCAGTATGGTGGAAGAATCACTGATGATCTTGATCGTGAGATGTTTATTACCTACGGAAATCTCTGGATTACCGAAGATGTTTTCAAACCAAACTATCCATTCAACTCACTCATCACTGACTTCTAATACGTTATTCCTGACTTTGTTGAACATTCAAAGTATCTTGAGTACATTAACACTTTACCTGACAGAGACAGCCCACTTATTTTCGGTCTTAACAACAATGCCGATCTTACTTATCGTCTAAAAGAATCTGCAGAAATGATTGTGATTCTTATTGACACTTAGCCTAAAGAAGGTGGCGGTTCAGGTGGAAAATCTCGTGAAGAAGAAGTTAAGGAAAAGTTGCAAACTGAACTTATCAAGACTCTTCCAATTGATTTCGTTGAAATGGAAGTTGATGAAAAACTAAAGACTCTTAAAGGACCAAAAGCTCTTACCGATACCGGCAAGAACGTTCCACTCAACGTTTTCCTCTTCCAGGAAATCCAACGTCTATAGCGTGTTCTTGATATTGTACGTACCACTATGAACGATATGGTTTTGGCTATTGATGGTCAAATCTAAATGACACCTGAGCTAGTCGACTGTATTAATGCTATTGCTGACTTCAGAGTCCCCAAGAAATGGCAATTTGACCCAACAGGAGTGGAAATTTCTTGGATGACTCCAGGTCTTGCTTCATGGCTTAAAGGTCTTGTTGATAGACACCATCAGCTAAACAACTGGCTCACTAAAGAACGCCCACCATCTTTCTGGCTCACTGGTTTCTTCAACCCACAAGGATTCTTGACCTCAATGAAGCAGGAGGTTACCCGTTGC
>Ga0138272_1015771_pt1 | contig 10172 bp, 8 predicted proteins | sample C_130709_E_mt_FD_106911 | JGI IMG/M metagenome (GOLD analysis project Ga0138272, IMG submission 106911) | Freshwater microbial communities from Lake Croche, Canada - C_130709_E_mt (Metagenome Metatranscriptome) | ecosystem: Environmental > Aquatic > Freshwater > Lake | place: Canada: Quebec...
AAAAAACACTTTTAAATTATGAATACTAAATTCTTTTGTTGAAGAGTTTAAATTTAAACGTATCATTTTTTGACGAAATTTTAAAACTTCAGAAAAAATAGGAATGTAAAAATAAAGTGTAAAAAAATAAAAAGCTGCGAAAGTAATTAACAGCCAGAAAGACTGTCCTGAAAAAGAATAAAAATCAAATTGAGGCATAGTATGTTTAAGTTTTCGTTGTAAAACGAAAAAAGTATAATAATAAAGAGATAAGAAATCTCAATTAATTTTTGAAATAAAAGTATAATAATTTCACGTTAAAAATGAATTTTAACTAAAGTAATTAAGAACCCCACCAATAAATTGTAACAAATAAAAACAACCAAACAACATCAACAAAGTGCCAATACCATGCTGCTGCTTCGAATCCAAAATGATGTTCTCTTGTAAAATGATTTAAATACAATCTAAAAAGACAAACAGTTAGAAAACATGTACCAACAAAAACATGAAATCCATGGAATCCGGTAGCCATATAAAAGCTGGAACCGTACACACTATCTGATATAGAAAATGGTGCAGTAAAATATTCTAAACCTTGCAAACCAGTAAAGATAATAGCTAAAACAATAGTCAAAACTAAAGACAATATCGCTTGTTTTTTAGAACCTAAAACAATAGCATGATGTGCCCAAGTTACTGTAGCGCCTGAAGTTAAAAGAATAATCGTATTTAATAAAGGGATTTTCCAAGGATCTAAGATAGCTAAATAAGCTGGAGGCCAAACACCTCCTAATACTATACTAGGATTAAAACTTGAGTGGAAAAAAGCCCAAAAAAATGCAAAGAAAAACATAATTTCAGAAACAATAAAAAGTAACATTCCCATTTTTAAACCTGACTGAACAGTAGCAGTATGTTGGCCTTCTAAAGTACCTTCACGAATTATATCTCTCCACCAACAAAACATCATAAAGAGAATCATTAAAAAACCGAATCTCCATAAAAAACTACCACCAGAGTAACCATGCATATGTAAGACTCCACCAAAGGTTAACATTAAAGCAGAAAAAGCTGCAACTAAAGGCCAAGGGCTGGGATCAACTAAATGAAAACTGTGCTGTTGCGAATTTCTAATATAATTTTTATTCATATAAAATATAATTTTTTAAAAATCAGGCGAATAATGGGACTTGAACCCACAACAATTAAAGCCACAATCTAATACTCTACCATTAAGTTATATCCGCCAACTTGACTAAAATAAAAAAAAGACAAAAATAAAATAGACAATAAGTATCATTATTATCGATAGTAATAATAAAAACAAAATATGTGAAATATTACCTGAAGAGTAAGTTTTAAGATATTTATTTAAAATATTTAATGTTTTAATAATACCTACAGGTCCTAAAATTTCTAAAAGACCTCTATCTAAATCTTTATATGATAAAGAATAACTTAAATCTAAAAAGTTTTGACTTACAAATTGATTATATATTCTATCAAAAAACCACTTTTTACTAATAAAGTTATAAATAACTTTAAAAAGTTTAGTTTTTTTAACTTTTAAAAAGGACAATAATTCATAAGAATATAAAAAATATGCCGAAAAAATTCCAAATAAAGTGACTATTAGAGGAAATAATTTATAAAATAAATTTATAAATTCAATATCTAATAAAAGATAATTTTGTGGGTTTATAAATATAGAAGAACCCCAAAACTGTGTCCCAAAACCAATAAATAAATCTTTAGTGAGATAACCTATTAAAATACTTAAAACACTTAAAATAGTTAAAGGCAATGTCATTCTCCAACTACCTTCATGAGCATTGAGTATAGAAGAGCGAGTTCCATTGGGATCAGCTAAAAATACTAAATACAGTAATCTAGTTGAATAAAAAGCAGTAAAAAAAGCAGAAAAAGTACCCAAGTAAAAACAAAAGTGACCAAAAAAAGTATACTTTGCATACGCAACCTCCAATATAGTATCTTTTGAATAAAATCCTGTTAAAAATGGAAACCCAACTAATGCTAATGATCCTATAAGAGTTATTGAATATGAAAAAGGTAACAAATTTTTTAAACCGCCCATTTTTCTCATATCTTGTTCATCTGAGACTGCATGTATAACCGAACCTGCACCTAAAAATAATAAAGCTTTAAAAAAAGCATGATTTGATAAATGAAAAACTCCCACGTCGTAACTTGATAAACCACAAGCAAAAATCATATAACCGAGTTGACTACATGTTGAATATGCAATCACTTTTTTCATATCATTTTGAAAAAGTCCAGTAGTTGATGCAAAAAATGCAGTACTAGAACCTACAAACATGATTATATTTAGAACAAGTGGAGAGTATTCAAAAATAAAAGAGCATCTAGTAATTAAAAAAACACCTGCCGTAACCATAGTAGCTGCATGAATCAAAGCAGAAACAGGGGTTGGACCTTCCATAGCATCAGGTAACCAAGTATGTAAACCTAACTGTGCGGATTTTCCCATTGCTCCAAAAAATAAAAATAAACATATAAGATCTATTAAAGAAAGTTGAAAATCTAAAACTGTAAAATAAGTTATTTTTAATAGTGGAACTAAAGAAAATACAATTTCGTAATCTAAACTTTGAAAAATGAAAAAAATAAAAAACATAGCGAATAGAATGAAAAAATCACCTACTCTATTCACAAGCATCGCTTTTATCGCTGCCTTGTTTGCTTGTATTCTAGTAAACCAGAAATTGATTAGTAAATAAGATGATAAACCCACACCTTCCCAACCAACAAACATTTGCAAGAAATTATTTGCAGTTATAAGTATAAGCATGAAGAAAGTGAAAAGTGAAAGATAAGACATAAATCTACATAAGTGAGGATCGTGTTCCATATACTCAGTAGAGTACAAATGTACAAGGGAAGAAATAAAAGTAACAACAATTAACATTACACAAGTTAAACTATCAAATAAAAAACACCAACGAATGTTTAATAAATCAGATACAATCCAACAACCTAAATCTAATTGATAAACATTTCCTGTAGATATAACATCTAGAATTAAATAAAATGATAATATAAAAGGTATCATAATGCTAGAAGTTGTTGTAAAACAAACTCCAAAACCTAAATACCTTCCAAATAAACTCCCACTAAAAAAACCAAACAAAGGTAATATTATTATTAATATAAGCATAAATATGTATAAAACAGGACAAAATGGGATTCGAACCCATGGTACTATTGGTACAATAGTTTTCAAGACTAACGCTTTAAACCACTCAGCCATTTATCCAATAAAATCTTAATCAATTAAAAAAGGTTAAATTTTTACAAAAGGAAATATTATTTTGTAGGTATAAAGTTTTGGGTTTACAAAACTTTAATGATAAATTTAAAGATAAATCCTTTACATTTATCTCTTCAAACATATAGGTTAATAAAATAGTCAATTGAGAGTAAATAGAGATAGGAAGTGTTATTTTTATTAAACAATTTTTATTGAGATTGACTAAAGAGTAAGTGGAGATTTTGTTAGTGTTGAAGATTTGAAGATTTTCTTTTTTTAATGGAAGTTGGTTCTCAATAAATAATTCCATTAGGAAGTAAAAAATGTCTTTGGATTTGTTCAAATTTAACGATAAACTAAAGTTTGTTATTTGTTTTTTTTCGATTAAAGATTTATACGTGTTTTTTTTTATATAAAATTTGTATTGAGAGAAAAAAAATGATAAGATAAACGCTTTTTTTTGAATCGAATTCAAATCAAAGTTTAGATTTTTGCGTCCAATAGCTAATTGAAAGTTAACTAAAGGCATATCAACAATTATAGAAGAGAGAAAAGGTATGTTGTTAACTTCTTCTATGTTATATTTATAGATTAAGTCTGTATTGAATAAACTATAGAATTTTTGATATTTATTTCGATTATACATAATTGATAAGAAAAAAAATATTAGTACAATTAAAATGTAAATAATCTAAAAAAACTTTAGGATATATACCTAATAAAAAAACAAAGAATAGCAAAGGTAAAATTATTAAAAATTCTCTATGATTGATATCTAAATAATTTAATGTAAAGTTATTTTTTAAATTACCGAAAAGAATTCTATTTGATAACCAAAGAGAATAACATCCACAAAGAATGACACCTAAAGTAGCAAAAAAACTTACAAAAAAATTTATCTTAAAAATACCAAGAAGAATAAGAAATTCACCAACAAAACTACTAGTGCCAGGTAGTGCAATATTTGCCATTGTAAAAATTAGAAATAAAATGGTATAAACCGGCATTAAATGAACTAAACCTCCGTAATAGTACAGAGATCGAGAATGATACCTACTATAAAGAATACCTACTAAAAAAAAAAGAGCACCAGAAACAAATCCATGACTTAAACTTTGAATAATAGAGCCTTCTATACCTATTATATTAAAACTAAATATACCTAAAGTAACTAAATTCATATGTGCAACAGAAGAGTAAGCAATAATTCGCTTTATATCTGTTTGACGTAGTGCATTCATTGAGCCATAAATAATACCAAAAATTGATAACAAATAAATAACAGGAGAAAAAAATAAAGAAGCATCAGGAAACAAACACAAACTGTATCGCACAAAACCAAATACTCCTAATTTTAATAGAATACCTGCTAGTAAGACTGAACCAACTGAAGGAGCTTCAACATGAGCTTCGGGTAACCAAATATGCAATGGAAACATAGGTATTTTAGAAGCAAACGAAAGGAAAAATGCTAACCATAACCAATACTGTTGCTCAAACGTAAAAGGGAATTTTATCAATTGTTCGAAATTAAATGATCCCGCTATGGAATATATATAAAGTAAACCTAATAAAAAACATAAAGAACCTATTAGTGTGAAAAAGAAAAAAAGATATATAGCACGTATTTTACGTTCTCTTGAACCCCATAAGCCGATCATTAAATACATCGGTATTAGAATTGCTTCAAAAAATATGTAGAAAAATAAAATATCAGTACTCGTAAAAACTGCTATTAATAAAAAATCTAAAAATAAAAGAGTAATTATATATTCTTTTAGAAGGTGTTCGTTTTTAATAAAAAGAACACAAAGAAATATTAATAAAGTACTTAATACGATAAAAAATAAAGATACACCATCAATTCCAAATGTAATTGCTATGTTTAAGTAATCAAAACCTAAATTATATGTTATTATATGTTGGAAAGTGGTGGTATTGAAATTAAAATCAGTTAAAAAAATGCATGAAACTAAAAAAATACTACTTGAACATAGCAAGCCAACAAAATAGATTAAATTTTTATTGGTTTTGTCTAAGAAAGCACAAAATAAAAGGGAAAGTAAACTTAATAAGAATAAAAAATGTAACATCGTAAGTTTATAAAATAACTTTATAGCAAAATAAAGGTAGAGTTAAAGAAAAAATATTATTAAAATACAATTATAATAAAAGTTAAGCTACGTAACCTTTATTAAAACCTAAATTCTGGCAATCCATCACAGATAGATTTTTTTTTGCCCAAGACAAATTTTTAGGTTGTTGAATAAAATTATTTGCTTTTTCAAGCGAATATTTTTTATCATCAGTTAAAAAATTTGACATTGAGACTTCCCCACTTTTTATTTCAGGTAAATTTTGAAAAGAAAAATGATGGAGATGATCTCGACCTGTTGAAAAGCCATACCCTCGACCAAAATGTTGCTGGTATGTGTTCCCAACGAAAGTAGGTTCAACACCAGGAACATAAGATAGAGGAACTTTAACTAGAGTAACTAGAGCTACCCCAGCGGCGGCAGTTTTCCCGCACTTTACGCATGTAGAAACTATTTTACCCTGTACAGGAAAGTTCCTAAAGAAAATGATATGCATTTCGCCAACGAAATCCAATAAAACACCAAAAATAATTAGAAATAGACAGTATTTATAATTATTTGAGGTAAATAAATCAAATTTGTTGGTCTCATGAAACAGAGAAATAGAAGCTGGTAAATCAAAAATCAAGGAAGAGAAAAAAATGTAAAAAAAACCACTAATCCCTAAGAAGATTAGGAAGTAGCTTGTTTTACGAACTATTTGCAAATCAAAGTCGTTAGACCAATGAAGAGAAATAGTCTTCTGATCCGCTTCAATCATGGAAAAAAATGTTTGGAATATTTGTAGTTTTAAAATGTACTCTTTTACTTTTAAAAAACTACAAAAAAGCAATATTTTATAAGAATTATAAAACATTGAGTAAAGTAAGAGAATGGGTAAAATCCAGTAAAAGTCTTTTACCAATAGGTTAATTATATTTATATAAAGATCTGAATAAGATTCAGATGCCAATTTTAAAAATTTTTTAAATTTAATAGTAAAATTATTTCTGTGCAACATTGTAAATTTATAAAATAACTTTATAGCAAAATAAAGGTAGAGTTAAAGAAAAAATATTATTAAAATACAATTATAATAAAAGTTAAGCTACGTAACCTTTATTAAAACCTAAATTCTGGCGATCCATCACAGATAGATTTTTTTTGCCCAAGCTAAATTTTAGGTTGTTGAAGATATGTGTTTGTGTTTTAGGTAAAATAATGTATATTTTATATAATAAAATATGACATAGAAGTTTTACTACTTTTTATTTCTGGTATATTTTAAAAGAAAAGTGGTGTAAGTGAATCATACTAGTTGAAACTACAGACCAACAATCAAAACATATAAGAAAAGAATTTTAACAAAATTAACTACAGTTATAATAGTAATCAATAACTATTTCAAAAGAAGGTTTTAAATTGAAATATTTCAATTTAAAATTCTTAGAAAGATAATTTTTCTATTATCTGTCAACTTCACCAAAAACAATATCTTGCGTACCTATAATAGTAACAACATCAGCAATCATATGTCCACAAGACATCTGATTTAAAGCTTGTAAATGACCAAAACCAGGCGCTTTTATTTTACAGCGATAAGGTTTTTCAGTTTTGTTTGATATTAAATAAACCCCAAATTCACCTTTTGGTGCTTCAGTATACATGTAAGTTTCACCATGAGGCAAAATATAACCTTCACTAAAAATTTTAAAATGATGTATTACAGATTCCATAGAACGTTTTAATTCTGTTCTACTCGGTGGAGTTATTTTATCATCTAAGTATTTTATAGGACCATTAGGTATTTTATCAATACATTGTTTTATAATATTTAGTGATTGTCTCATCTCTTCTATTCTAACAACATAACGATCAAAACAGTCTCCAGAAACTCCAATTGGAATATCAAAGTCAAATTCTGAATAGTTTTCGTACGTTTGAGTTTTTCTTAAATCCCATGGAATACCAGAACCACGAAGCATAACACCACTAAAACCCCAATTTATTGCTGTTTTTGCAGAGACAATCCCTACATTAATTAGTCTTTCTTTCCAAATACGATTACCAGTTAACATTTCTTCCATTTCATCCAATCGAACAGAAAATTGAGAAATAAAAATAAAGATATCATCTAATAAACCTGAAGGAATATCTGACGATACGCCCCCAGGACGAATATATGCTGCATGCATACGAGCACCTGAAACACGTTCGTAAAATTCCATAAGTTTTTCACGTTCTTCAAATAACCAAAAGAAAGGAGTCATTGCACCTACATCAAGTGCATGACAACCAATGGCTAATAGGTGATTTAAGATTCTGGTTAACTCAGCAAATAAAACTCGAATAAATTTTGCTCTCTCTGGAATATTTATATTTCCTATTTTTTCAACAGCTAAAGAAAAAGTGTGTTCTTGGCACATCATTGAGACATAATCTAATCTGTCAAAATATGGAAGTGCCTGAGTGTATGTTTTATATTCTATAAGTTTTTCGGTACCTCTATGTAAAAGACCAATATGAGGATCTGCTCTTTTTATAATCTCACCATCTAGTTCTAAAATAAGTCGCAAAACTCCATGAGCGGCTGGATGTTGTGGACCAAAATTTATTGTAAAGTTTTTTAAATTTTTAATTAATAAATTTTTTTTAACAAGCATAATAAATTAAAAAAAGGCAATACTAAGTGCAGGAACTTCTAATAGTAAAAGTAGCAAATTAGGGCTTAGAAATAAGAAAATAAGTAAACTTAAAAATAATGCAATAATCAAACAATCAAGATCAAAAAATAAAGTACCTATACCTAATTGAAAAGATAACTGTTTTAGTTGCGAAATTTTTAGTTCAAAGAAAATAGTTTTAATTACTTTTAGATAATAGAAAACTGATACAGCACTTATCAAAATTAACAGTAGATTTAAAGAAAAAAGTTGCGTTTTGATAATACTAAGTAAAACCAGAATCTTAGAGAAAAACCCACTAAGAGGCGGTAAACCTGCTAACGAAAAAAAAATGATTATAAAAGATACAGCCCAAATTTTATTCGTTTGAAAAAAATTCGAAAGAGCAGATAAAAATACTGGAGAATTGCTTTTATTTAAAAAAGTATTTGTTTTAGTAGAAGAAGAATAAAAAAAAGTAAATTGAAGCCAAATCAGAGTTGAAGTTATAATATAGATAACAATAAAAAAAAGTAAGGCTAAAATACTTTCAAGAGTATTTACAGAAGTTCCAGCGATGAGAAATCCACCTTGTGCAATAGAACTATAAATAACTAAACGTTTAAATCTTTTCTGATGTATAGCTAAAAAAGAACCTACTAATATTGTAATAATACCGGAACTAATTAAAAAAGTTTGTATTACAGTCATATTTGGTAAAACAATAGACAACCATCTAATAAAAAGAACAAAATACGATATTTTAGGTAAGATAGAAAAAATTATTGTGGATGCTAACGGAGATCCTTCATAAACATCTGGAGACCAATAGTGAAAAGGTACAGCAGAAAGTTTAAATAAAAATGTAATTGTAATAAGAAAACAACCAAACAATACAATTAGATTTAGAAAACCTAAATCTGATGATAAAGAAAAAGTTAATAGAAGGGATAAACTATTAAAATTTAGTGTTCCCAAACTGCCATAAATAATTACACAACCTAGTAGGAAAATACCTGAAATAAAAGATCCTGAAATAAAATACTTTAGACCCGCTTCAGTAGAAAATGCGGATTTTCTATCGAAACCTGCAAGTATATAAAAACATAAAGCTTGCATTTCAATTAAAAGATAAACTGTTAACATATCAAACGAACTTAACAGTAAAATTAATGAAATCAACGACAGTAAAAAAATTGTAAAATATTCTGACAAATTTAACTTTTGAACTTTAAAAGAATTTAATATTAATGAGGTTATAAAAAAACAAACTATAAATAAAAGTATTTTTAAGTTTATAATTCCAGAAGAATTGAAAAAAAGAAACGTTTCTTGTACAAATTCATTTTTCAAATTAAAGCTTAAAACAATACTCAAAAACAATATAACAGAGAGTTGAGCAAAAATTTCAACTTCAATAAGAGGAAAGTTTTTACTAATACTATTATAAAAAAAAGGGTTGTAGACTAATTTTAATAAAATACAAACAGATAGTAATATTTCCGGAGTAAAAGATTTTACAAAATAGTAGTCCATTCTTAATATAGAAGTATAATACTATTATGTAAATAGTATTAAAAAAGCAAACATTAAAGCAAATAGAGCAATTGCTTCAGTTAAAGCAAACCCTAAAATTGCAAATCTGAATAATTCGTCTTTAAGAGGTGAGTTTTTAGAAACTCCAATGATCAAAGAGGCGAAAATAAGTCCAATACCAAGTCCTGCTCCAGTTAATCCTGCTGTAGCTAGGCCTGCTCCAATTTTTTGAGCTGCGGTTACTAACATTTAAAAAATGTTATAAAATTACTATTATTTTTATAAAACATTAATTGGTGTTTTATAGATTTTCAAAATATATGTATAACAATATGTAATTTTATCTTATTGTATAAAGTAAACAAATAAAACCAAATAGGTCTAGAAGGATTTGAACCCTCGTTTTGACCGTTATGAGCGGTATGTTCTAACCATTAAACTATAAACCTTACAAATAAAATTTATAAAAGCAATAATATGACTTTTTAAACTTAAACTAAATTGTATCAAGAAAAAAGGGATTTGAACCCATATTATTGGTTTTGGAAACCAAAGTTCTACCATTAAACTATTTTCTCTAACAAAAGTAATTTGGAAACAATTGGATTTGAACCAACAACTTTGTGC
>Ga0138272_1138736_pt1 | contig 9819 bp, 17 predicted proteins | sample C_130709_E_mt_FD_106911 | JGI IMG/M metagenome (GOLD analysis project Ga0138272, IMG submission 106911) | Freshwater microbial communities from Lake Croche, Canada - C_130709_E_mt (Metagenome Metatranscriptome) | ecosystem: Environmental > Aquatic > Freshwater > Lake | place: Canada: Quebec...
CGCCAAAGAAGTGCTTTGCATTCGTGTGCTGGGAGGCACAAAAAAGCGTTATGCCAGCATCGGCGACAAGATTGTCGTTTCGATTAAAAGCGCCATCCCCTCTGGCAATGCCAAAAAAGGCACTGTGAGCAAGGCTGTGGTGGTGCGCACCCGCAAAGAGATCCGCCGCCGCGATGGCAGCTACATCCGCTTTAGCGACAATGCCGTTGTGCTGTTGAACGCCAACGACGAACCCCGTGGCACCCGCATTTTCGGCCCAGTGGCTCGTGAACTGCGCGAGCGTCAATTTATGAAAATCGTGAGCCTCGCCCCCGAGGTTCTTTAAAAAACAATTATGGCAAACACGAAATACAAAATCCGGCGCGGAGACAACGTGCGGGTAATTTCAGGTAGTGCCAAAGGCCAAACCGGCACGGTTTTGCGCATGATCACGGAAACGGATCGTGTGCTCATCGAAGGGGTTAATCTGGTGTGGAAACACACCAAACCCACTGCCCAGAACGCCCAAGGCTCAAGGGAGCAGAAAGAAGCTGCCCTTCACATCTCAAACGTCATGCTCCTGGATGGTGCCGGAAACGCAACTCGCGTTGGCCGCCGCCTCGAGAATGGCTCGCTCGTGCGTTTCAGCAAAAAGTCAGGCCAAACCATCCAAACGGGTAAATAAAACATGGCAACCGAGAAACCCCGTTTGCGCCTCCAATATGAGGAGCAAATTGTGCCTGCTTTAAAAGAGCAGTTCCAATACAAAAACCCAATGCAGGTGCCCCGCATCACCAAAGTGGTGATCAATCGTGGCGTGGGTGATGCCGTGAGCGACAAGAAGCTCATCGATGCATCCCTGGTGGAAATCACCAACATTGCCGGCCAAAAAGCAGTTTCCACCATCAGCAAAAAAGCTATCTCCAACTTTAAGTTGCGGGAAGACATGGCCATTGGTGTGAAGGTAACCCTGCGTGCCGAACGCATGTATGAATTCATCGACCGCCTGGTGGCAGTGGCCCTGCCCCGTGTGCGCGACTTCCGTGGCATCAAGAACAACGGCTTTGATGGCCGAGGCAACTACACCATGGGCGTTACCGAGCAGATCATTTTCCCCGAGATCAACATCGACAAGGTGAACAAAATCCAGGGCATGGACATCACGTTTGTGACCACCGCCCGCACCGACGAGGAAGCCAAAGCATTGTTAACCGAAATGGGCCTGCCCTTCAAAAAATAAGACCATGGCAAGAGAAGCAGTAAAAGCGCGTGAGCGCAAACGCCAGCGCATGGTAGATACCTATGCCGACAAGCGGGCCGCATTGAAAGCCGCCGGAGATTATGATGGCCTCCAAAAATTGCCCCGCAATGCATCCCCTGTGCGCCTGCACAACCGCTGCAAGCTCACGGGCCGCCCCCGGGGCTATATGCGCCAATTTGGCCTCTCGCGTAACATGTTCCGCGAAATGGCTTTGAACGGACAGATTCCTGGCATCACTAAATCGAGCTGGTAAAGCGTCACCCTTAAAAGTAAGCGTACAAAAATGACCACCGATCCCATCGCAGACTACCTCACCCGGGTGCGCAATGCCATTAAGGCAGGCCACCGTGTGGTAGAAATTCCTGCCTCCAAACTGAAATTCGAGATCACAAAGCTGTTATTCGATAAAGGCTATATCTTGAACTATAAGCGTGACGACAGCGTATTCCCCGCAGTTATCAAAATCGCGCTCAAATACAACCCAGTCACCAAGCAGCCTGCCATCATGGGCCTCGACCGCGTGTCGCGTCCTGGTTTGCGCCAATATGTGAATGCGGAAAACCTGCCCCGCGTGCAGAATGGCCTCGGCATTGCCGTGGTGAGCACCTCGCGTGGCCTGATGACCGATAAGGAAGCCCGCAGCTTGCATGTGGGTGGCGAAGTAATGTGTTTTGTCTATTAATCCTCAGGCCACATGTCTCGCATAGGAAAACAACCCATCCCAATTCCCACGGGCGTAACGGTGTCAGTGAGTGATGCCAACCTCGTTACCGTGAAGGGCCCCAAAGGCCAGCTCCAACGCCCCGTTGACCCCGACATGATTCTAAAGTTGGAAGACGGCGTGTTGAACGTTGAGCGCCCCACCGAGCAAAAGCGCCATCGCGCCATGCACGGCCTCTACCGCTCGCTTGTTTTTAACATGGTTCACGGCGTGAGCGCTGGCTATACCACCAAGCAAGAGCTTGTGGGTGTGGGCTATCGTGCCACCGCCAACGGCCAGATCCTGGAACTTGCCCTGGGTTTCTCTCACGAAATCCATTTGCAAATCCCTTCAGAAGTGAAGGTGAGCACCGAAACCTTGAAAGGCCAAAACCCGATCGTAACGCTCGAAAGCGCCGACAAGGAACTCATTGGCATGGTGGCGGCCAAAATCCGCTCTTTCCGCAAACCTGAGCCTTATAAAGGAAAAGGGGTGCGCTTCGTGGGTGAAATCATTCGTCGTAAAGCAGGCAAATCTGCCGGTAAAAAATAAGGGCACATGGCAAGAGTTACAAAAGCATCGCGCCGTTTGCGCATTAAGCGCGGCATTCGCAAGCGCCTTTCCGGCAGCACAGAGCGGCCCCGCCTCTCCGTGTTTCGCAGCAACACCGCAATCTACGCCCAAATTGTGGACGACACAACCGGGCGCACCCTGGTGGCTGCCAGTAGCGTGGCCAAAGATTTGGGTGGTGAGAAAATGAACAAAGTAGACGCAAGCAAGGCCGTGGGTGTGCTTATCGCGCAACGCGCCACGGCGGCCGGCCTGAGCAAAGTCGTTTTCGACCGCAATGGTTATCTCTATCATGGCCGTGTGAAAGCGCTGGCCGAAGGTGCCCGTGAAGGCGGCCTTGAATTTTAATCCAGCCACACAATGTCTGATAACAATATCCAACGCATCAAGGCCTCCGACATGGAGCTGAAAGACCGCCTGGTGCATGTGAACCGTGTGGCCAAATCCACCAAAGGTGGCCGCACGTTCACTTTCGCGGCCATTGTGGTCGTAGGCGATGAAAACGGGGTGGTGGGCTTCGGCCTAGGCAAAGCCAAGGAAGTTTCCGAGGCCATCGCCAAAGGCATCGACGATGCCAAAAAAACCCTCATCAAAGTGCCTGTGCACAACGGCACAATTCCCCACACCCAGATCGGGAAGTTCGGGGGTGGCCACGTGCTCATCAAACCTGCCAGCAATGGTACCGGTGTGATTGCAGGTGGTGCCATGCGCGCCGTGCTGGAAGCCGCCGGCATTCACAACGTGCTGGCTAAATCAAAAGGCAGCAGCAACCCCCACAACGTGGTGAAAGCCACGATGGACGCCCTGAGCCGCTTGCGTGACCCCCAAACGGTGGCCCAAGCCCGCGGCATTTCTGTAGCCCAAGTGTTCAACGGTTAATTTCGCACATCCATGAAACGTATTCGTATTACGCAAACGGGCAGTGTGATTGACCGCCCCAAAGACCAGAAAGCCACCGTGCGTGCGCTGGGCCTGCGCAAAATGCACCACAGTGTGGAGCATGATGCCAGCCCTGCCATAATGGGTATGGTGAACAAAGTGAAACACCTTTTAACCGTTGTTGAAGCTTAAGCCATGGAACTACACAACCTCCGCCCCGCCGCCGGCAGCACCGGCAAAACCAAACGCATTGGCCGCGGCACCGGCTCAGGCCATGGTGGCACGTCCACCAAAGGCCATAAAGGTGCCCAGAGCCGCGCTGGCTATAGCAGCAAAGTAGGCTTTGAAGGTGGCCAGATGCCCCTCAAAATGCGTGTGCCTAAATTTGGATTCACAAGTCCTAATCGTGTAGAATACTCGGTGATCAACTTGAGTGGCCTGCAGGAATTCTTTGAGAAAACCGGCATCACCACTCTGGACAACCAAGCCATGCGCGACCACCGCCTTGCCAAAGGCCGCAATCCTGTTAAAATTTTGGGTGATGGCGAATTGAAAACGGTGATGCACATCACCGCCCACGCCTTCACGGCCACAGCCAAAGCCGCTATCGAAAACGCAGGCGGCACCGTTACGGTGATTCCCGCGTTCATTCCCAAGGCCGAAAAAGCCACTACCCCCGAAACTTCAGCCGAGTGAGCGCGCGAATAGCTGCGTAACCCCATGAAAAAATTCCTCGAAACGATTCGAAACATTTTCGCGATAGAAGACCTGCGCACACGTATTCTCAATACGCTGTTGTTCCTGGCCGTCTATCGCTTCGGGTCTTATGTGGTGTTGCCAGGCATCGATCCCTCGCGCATCAAATCCTCCGGCGCCGATTCATCGCTGGCAGGCCTCATCGACATTTTTGCCGGTGGGGCCTTCTCGCGTGCCTCCGTGTTTGCGTTGGGCATCATGCCTTACATCAGCGCAAGCATTGTGCTCCAGCTCTTGCAAATGGCCTACCCGCCCTTCCAAAAGCTGGCCCGCGAGGGCGAGAGCGGTCGCAACAAAATCAACCAATACACCCGCTTTCTCACCATCCTGATTACAGCGGCCCAAGCGGTTGGTTTTCTTATCAACTTCCGCAACCAATATCCTGATGCCATCATCGGGGCGAACGGTGGGCCTCTGCCTATCTCGTTCATTCTCACAAGCGTGTTCCTGCTCACAGCCGGCACTATGTTTGTGATGTGGCTCGGCGAGAAGATTACAGACAAAGGCCTCGGTAACGGCACCTCGCTCATCATCATGATTGGCATCATTGCCCGCCTGCCTTTGGCCATCGGTGCTGAGTTCGACTCACGCATTGCAGCTAATGGCGGTGGTTTGATTCCCTTCATTGTGGAGATTGCCGCCCTGCTCGGGGTAATTGCAATCGTGATTCTGCTTGTGCAGGGCACGCGCAAAATCCCCATCCAGGTGGCAAAGCGCATTGTGGGCAACAAGCAGTATGGCGGTGTGCGTCAATATCTGCCCCTCAAGGTGAATGCCGCCGGTGTGATGCCCATCATCTTCGCTCAGGCCATCATGTTCCTGCCCAGCACCATCGCCCAGGCTTTCCCGGGCACCAGCGCTGGCCAGAGCATCGCGAACGCTTTCTTGAACTACACCAGCATTTGGTATAACCTGTTGCTCGCGGCCCTCATCATCGTGTTCACGTATTTCTACACCGCACTCTCGGTCAACTCCAACCAAATGGCAGAAGACCTGAAAAAGAACAACGCCTTCATTCCAGGTATCAAGCCAGGCCGTGATACGGTGACGTATCTCGACAGTGTGATTTCACACATCACATTGCCTGGCTCCTTGTTTTTGGCTGCTGTGGCCATCCTGCCTGCCATTGCGGCTTTGCTGGGTGTGAACCGCCAGTTTGCCAATTTCTACGGAGGCACTTCCGTACTTATCCTTGTGGGTGTGGTGCTGGATACCCTTCAACAGATTGAAAGCCACCTGCTCATGCGCAAATACGATGGTCTAATGACCACCGGGCGCATCAAAGGCCGTACGGTGCCCAATGCCGTGACCACGGTTGCCCAATAATGCTCCGCGTTAAAACCCCTGAGGAAATTGAGGCCATTCGCGCCAGTGCCCAACTCGTGGGCAGAACGCTGGGCGAAGTGGCCAAGGTGATCGGCCCTGGCATGTCGTTGCTTGCCATCGATGCGCTTGCGCACGATTTCATCCACGACATGGGAGCCACACCCAGTTTCCTTAACTACAATGGTTACCCCAATGCTCTCTGCCTTTCGTTGAACGATGTGGTGGTACATGGCATACCAACGACCTATGAGCTCCGCGAAGGCGATGTGCTCTCAGTGGATTGTGGGGTTACTTTAAATGGCTTTGTGGGAGATAGCGCCTACACCTTTGCCATAGGGGAAATCAGCCCGCAGGTGCAGGGCTTGCTCAACACCACTAAAGAGTGCCTGCGCTTGGGCATTGCCCAGGCCCAACCCAACCGCCGCGTAGGCGACATTGGGGCGGCCATCCAGAAACATGCTGAAAATGCAGGCTATGGGGTGGTGCGTGAACTTTGTGGCCACGGCGTAGGTTTTGCTTTGCACGAATCGCCGGAAGTAGCCAATTATGGCCGCGCTGGCAGCGGGCCCAAAATGCCCGTGGGCCTGGTGATTGCCATCGAGCCCATGATCAACATGGGCACACACCGCATCCTCCAGCCCGATGCCTGGACTATCCGCACGGCCGACCGGAAGCCCTCGGCCCATTACGAACATACCGTGGCCGTGACGGCCAACGGCCCTGATATCCTATCCACCTTCACCTATGTGGAGGAGGCCCTCAACCAAACGCATGTCAAAGCAATCGTCCATTAAGCAAGATGGTTCATCTTGGAGGCACTCTCCAACGCCCGGTTCCGGGTGGAGCTTGCCAACGGGCATCAGATTTTGGCCCACATCTCCGGCAAGATGCGGATGCACTACATCAAAATTTTGCCGGGCGATAAGGTCGCCATCGAAATGTCGCCTTACGACCTCACCAAAGGAAGAATCACTTACCGCTACTAACCCTCCGGCAGCCCCCATGAAAGTCCGCACCTCGATTAAGAAGCGCAGCGCCGATTGTAAGATCGTGCGCCGCAAAGGCGTGTTATACGTCATCAACAAAAAGAACCCCAAATTCAAACAACGCCAAGGCTAATTCACTATGGCACGTATTGCTGGTATCGACCTGCCGCGCAACAAGCGCGGGGTTATTGGCCTCACCTATATCTATGGCATTGGCCGCTCACGCGCCCAACTCATTTTGATGCAGGCAGGCATTTCGGAAGACATGAAAGTGAACGAATGGAACGACGACCAATTGGGCGCCATTCGCCGCATCATTTCCGAAGAGTTTAAAACAGAAGGCGAGTTGCGCAGCGAAGTGCAACTCAACATCAAGCGCCTGATGGATATTGGGTGCTATCGTGGCCTGCGCCACCGCAAGGGCTTGCCCGTGCGTGGTCAGCGCACTAAAAACAACAGCCGCACCCGCAAAGGGCGCCGCAAAACCGTGGCCAACAAAAAGAAGGCTACTAAATAACATCCCCCACAGCACACCCCAATGGCAAAATCCAACAAGGTTGTTAAAAAGCGCGTGGTTAAGGTGGAGGCCAATGGCCATGCCCACATCCGCGCTTCGTTCAACAACATCATCATCTCCATCACAAATTTGGATGGGCAGGTAATTTCCTGGTCATCGGCTGGTAAGGCTGGGTTTAAGGGCTCTAAAAAGAACACCCCTTATGCTGCCCAGATGGCTGCCACCGATTGCGGCAAAATCGCATTTGACCTCGGGATGCGCAAAGTGCAAGTGTTTGTGAAAGGGCCCGGATCTGGCCGCGAAAGCGCCATCCGCACCCTCAACAACCTCGGCCTCGAAGTATCTACCATCGTTGATTCCACCCCGCTTCCCCACAACGGCTGCCGCCCTCCCAAGAAGCGTCGCGTTTAATCAAAAGCAAAAAGAAAGAGTACAATGGCAAGATACACTGGCCCCAAATCCCGCATCGCACGAAAGTTCAAAGAGGCCATCTTTGGCCCGGACAAAGTGCTGCAACGCAAGCCCTACGTTCCGGGCATGCACGGCCCCACCAAGCGCATGAACAAGAAGCAGAGCGAATATGCTGTGCAGCTCATGGAAAAGCAGAAGGCCAAATACACCTACGGCCTGCTCGAGAAGCAGTTCCGGCGCACGTTCGATATGGCGCAGCGCAAAAAAGGCACCACAGGCGAAAACCTGCTCAAGTTCCTCGAAGCCCGCCTAGACAACACGGTGTTCCGGATGGGCATTGCGCCCACACGCTCTGCTGCCCGCCAGCTTGTGGGCCACCGTCACATCACAGTGAACGGTGAAATTGCAGGCATCCCTAGCATGCAACTCCGCCCCGGCGACGTGGTGGGTGTGCGCGAAAAATCAAAATCGCTCGAAGTAATCGCAACTTCACTGGGTAGCCGTGGCAGCCGCCACAACTGGCTCGAGTGGAACAACGACACCATGACTGGCACTTTCCTGGCCCTGCCCGAGCGCGACCAGATTCCCGAAAACATCAAAGAGCAGCTCATCGTCGAATTGTATTCGAAGTAAGCTGAACCCTTTGCCCTGTTTTCCCCTGTTCCCCCAACCCCTCGTCCTATAATCAATGGCCATACTGGAATTTCAAAAGCCCGAGAAGGTGCTGATGCACAAAGCTGACGACTTTCTCGGCTCGTTCGAGTTCTCTCCGCTGGAGCCCGGTTTCGGTGTCACCATCGGCAACTCGTTGCGCCGCATCCTGCTCTCCTCCTTAGAGGGCTATGCCATCACCTCCATCCGCATACCCGGTGTCGACCATGAGTTCAGCACCATCAAAGGTGTGATGGAAGACGTGGTGGAGATGATTCTCAACCTCAAGCAAGTGCGCTTCAAGCGCGTGGGCGACGTGGCCGATATCGAAAAAGTCTATGTGTCCGTAAAAGGCAAAGACAAATTCGTGGCCGCCGACATCCAAAAGTTCAGCACCAATTTCGAAGTGCTCAACCCCGACCATGTGATCTGCAACATGGACGAGAACGTGAACCTCGAGATCGAACTCAATATCAGCAAAGGCCGTGGTTATGTGCCCGCTGATGAAAACAAAGAAGATGACATCATTGGCGTAATCGCCATCGACAGTATCTACACGCCCATCAAGAACGTGCGCTACAGCGTGGAGAACACCCGCGTGGAGCAGAAAACGGACTATGAGAAGCTTATCATGGAAATCCGCACGGATGGATCCATCCACCCTGAGGAGGCCCTGAAAGAATCCGCCAAAATTCTCATCCACCACTTCATGCTGTTTTCTGATGAGAACATCAGCCTGGAAGTGAAACCCAAAGTGGTGGAGCCGGAAATTGACGAAAACTTCCTGCACATGCGCAAGCTCCTCAAAACGCCCCTGGCGGATATGGACCTGAGCGTGCGTGCATACAATTGCCTGAAAGCGGCGGAAATCCGCACCCTGGCTGATTTGGTGAAGTTCGACATCGCCGACCTGCTCAAATTCCGCAACTTCGGCAAGAAGTCGCTCACGGAATTGGAGGAGCTGGTGCGCGACAAGGGCCTGACGTTCGGCATGGATATGGCCAAATATAAACTCGACGAAGAATAAGACCCCATGCGACACGGCAAAAAAATAAACCACCTTGGCCGCACCGCCTCGCATCGCGCGGCATTGCTCAGCAATATGGCCAGCTCGCTTATCCTGCATAAGCGCATTTATACCACGGTTGCCAAGGCGAAAGCCCTGCGCACCTATGTGGAGCCCCTCATCACCCGCTCCAAAACCGACAGCACCCACAGCCGCCGCATGGTGTTCAGCTATTTGCAGAACAAGGAGGCCATTAAGGAGCTGTTTGGCGAAGTGAGCACCAAAGTGGCCACCCGCCCCGGAGGATACACGCGCATAATCAAAACGGGCTTCCGCCCTGGTGATAATGCCGAAACCTGCCTCATGGAGCTTGTGGATTACAACACAGTGTATAACCCCAAAGGCGACAAAGCTGCCGGGGCAACCCGCCGTACCCGCCGTGGCCGCAAGCCCGGTATAGCTGCCGACCAAGTGGCTATTGCCACTGCTGCTGCTGCAACTGCCGCCATCCCTGATTTCACCTCTGATGAAGAGGCCACGTCGGAGGTGGATGCCGCTACCCTCCACAACGAGAGCGAAGGCATTGAAGCAACGCCTGAAATCAACCTGGTGAAGAACGAAGACGTTACCGACACCGCTGCTCCTGAAGCTGTTGCCGAGGTAACTCACGATGCTGAAGCCGCCCCTGCAGTTGACGACATTGCTTTGCCTGAAGCGCCCACTACTACGACTGACAACAACGAAGCAACCCCTGAAGCTTAATTTTTAAAGCCATAC
>Ga0138272_1086451_pt1 | contig 9717 bp, 3 predicted proteins | sample C_130709_E_mt_FD_106911 | JGI IMG/M metagenome (GOLD analysis project Ga0138272, IMG submission 106911) | Freshwater microbial communities from Lake Croche, Canada - C_130709_E_mt (Metagenome Metatranscriptome) | ecosystem: Environmental > Aquatic > Freshwater > Lake | place: Canada: Quebec...
ATGCAAGGAAAAAACTTGAGGATATCTTAACCTTAAGAGACTCTTGCTGCTGAAATTGATAGCATTTCTCAGATTGAAGAGATGCTTATTCAGAACAAACAGACTTTCAAAAGTAATGATAGTAACAACTGCAGTTTCGAAGATGCAGATATTGAAGGTATGATTGAGATGGTTTAAGATGAAATCTCGAATTGCGAGCCCGACAAACTGGCAAAACAATAAAGAAACAAAGAGATTTTAGAGGAAAGAAAGATTCTCATGTCAAGAAAGAAGTTTATTTTTGAAAATCCACCCTCAAAGAAAAATGAATTATCAATTGATGATTAAATCTAATAACTCTTATAAGATCATGGATTTGAATCGCTTGAACAAGTCTATGAGGAATTAGACGATGCCAATGAAAGAATTGAGCGATATGCCACCAGGCCTGCTTTACTAAAAAAGGCTCAAATTAAAAAAGAAAAATGTAATAATTTTATCAATAAACATGCGTAACTGGTGCAACCTAAAATTCAAAATTTATTAGATGAATTTGGCTTGAATAGTATTGAAGATGCTATAGAAGAAAGATAAATCCAGGAAAAAAGATTGAGTGAGGCTCCAGCGACAAGTACCTAGAAACGATAGAACTGCATTGATAAAATCGCCCAAATTGATAAAATCCTCAAAATTGTTGGACGTCCTATTTTATAACCAGGTATAGAAGATTTTAAAAATGGTGGTCGTAATAATTATCCTTAGCCAGATGAAGATGGAAAATAAGAGGAAGTTCTTCCTGAAATTATTGAAAAAGAAGTTCAAGGACCCATTATTTCTAATATAGATGTGGAGTCTTTGTTTCAAAGAGAAAAGGAAGATGCTGAGAATCAAGCCGCATATATTAAATTAGCGCCTGATAGCTTCGAGAAATCTATAAGAATTCTCACTCATATCCTTTACTAAATCTTACATGGTGACTTGAAACCTAACGACTCTTATCTTAATGTTCCTACCTCCAAGTACCATGATTTGATAGAAAATCATCTTATCAACATTAAGCAAACTTACATTGGTGAGATTATTAAAAACAATGAAATTTAAATGAGAGTAAATTAGATAGAAGAGCCAAATGGAACAAAGGAGCAATTTTAAAAAATCCTTGATTCCTTGAAATAAATTCAACCTCTGATATAGAAATTTAGCTTTTAAGAATTTTTCTCATACATTAAAAAGGCTTATGAAGTTGCTGATAAAATAACAAACACTGATATCGTGTTACTTCTGGGTACATCAGGTGCTGGGAAGTCAACAAGTATTCACTATATTTGTGGTTCTTAAATGATCGAAACTTATCAAAATGACCTAAAGCATATTGCATTTGGAAAGGTTTCAAATCAAGATCTTTTAAATGTAAAAGTGAGTCCTTACTCAAGAAGTGAAACTCGTTATATTAAACCGATTAAAATTAATGTAGGATCTTCATTTCAGGAAACGATAACATTGGTCGACAGTCCTGGACTTTTTGATCTTAAGAATGCAGAGGTAGATGTGTCAAATTAGATTGGTATCATCAAAGCGTTATCTTCTGTAAAGTCAGTGAAGCCCTTCATTGTTTTAAGTTACAAAAAAATAGGACCTAGGGGAGAAAATTTGAAAGAAATTTTGACTTTCTATTCTCAAATGGTTGTTGATTCAGGTTATCTCGAATATTTTAACTTTTTTTTCTCTCATGTGGATAGAGATGTTACAATTAAAAATTTGACTGCAAAAATAGTAGACATTCTCAAGCAATTAAACACTATAGAGAAGCAAAATGAGCGATTAGTATATTTTTTGAAAGTTATCATTAAAAAGGCTGAACAGGACAAACTCTTTATCATTAATCCACTTGATAGTTCAAAGATTAAAACGATATTGAGCGATATAAGTGCTACTTAAAAAATACCTTTTCCTTCTTCAGTATTTTAAAAAGCTGTATGTGAAGAGTCAAAATACAAAATTATTGAATAGTTTGATCTTCATTCAAGGCAAATCCAAAGCTCTTTTAAGAAAGCTTAGGCTGAAAAAGTCGATTTCATGCTTACTGAACTCTAGTAATTCTGTGATATCATGGATACTGATTAAGAGTACAAGTTTAGACTCAAAGAAATTCAAAGAAAACTTAACCTAAAAATGAATGAAAAATACAATGAAGTCATTAGTGTCTTTAAAAAGCAACTTCAGCCAGGGAACAATATTGGAGAGCCAGAGGTAGGATTATATCAGAGCAATATTTTGTTTATGTATCACCTTGAAGATGTTAGGAAAAAATTCCTCTGTGAAATAGATGGAATCTAGATTTTAACTTTTTCTTATTAAAATATAGAGCAAGAGATTGAAATACTCATCAAGAATACTTTTGATTAAATTAATTCGCCATAAGTTGCCAAACTTGACTCTCAAAATCTTCATGATTTTCTTTAGAAATTAGATATTCTTTCTAGTTAAAAAGAAAAAAATTTTATAAGAATTAGAGATGAGATTTTTGAATAAATATACAAAAATATAAAAGAAATTCCCAGAAGAGCTATTTAATTCTTGGAATCAGTCATGAAATCTTTAGACTAAGATTTTTTGAGCGATCTAATGTTAAAGAAGTCATTATCAAAACAACAATAATCTCCCGTTTTGTAAAACGAAGAAATAAAAATTAATGAGATGGAAGAAGAGTAAAAACCATCTTAATTAATTAATTAATTCTGTAATATGCTGGGAGAATTAGAGAGAGCTGAAGTTATTTCATCGGATCTTTTGAAATCAAAAATTGGGGAAATTATTAAATAGATAGCCTCGAACTTAAAAAGTAAGTTTGACAAATTGATTTAGATATATTTTGATGATTTTCAGAAATTGAACCTTGAAAATATAAATAATATATCAAATCTTGAAGAGGATGAACTTAACTCTTTGATTTCTATTCCAATGACTAAAGAAAGGGTTTAAAATATTTAGAAATACTACCAACTTTTAGATTGCTTCACAAGATCAATGAACTCATTTGATTTGAGCTAGAGTTTGATTGACTTTATTGAAGCAAAGCAATCAAAGATGAATTAGTAATTGAACTACTGGTGCACTGTCCAAGAAGTAAAATTCAAGAGAAAGATTACTCAGAGCAAAAAGTATTCTGCTATAAAATCTATTTATGATGAATTGATGCTCGCTCAAAGCTTACCGTCCTTGTAAGGCTAGACAAGTCGACAAAATAGAATAAAAATGAATTTAGCAAAGCTTGTAAGCGATAAGACCGAAGAAGCTAAAAAGCACATGAATACAATTGCAAAATTTATTGAAACCAAATTATAGGATGAAGAAGGGAAATAGAATAATAATATGTTAATTAGCATGCATACTTTGGTTTCATTGAAAGACGCAATTAGCACAATAAAAGATCTTTAATGGACAGTAGAAAATGGAAATGAAGATCTATATCTGGATTTAAAGTAAGACTTGGAGACTAATCTTAAATCATTAATCGAAAGAATCGAACATAGTGTCAAATTTTCTAGAGAAAATAAAACAAATGCAAGTGAAATTGTAGAAGCAGAAGTTGCATTTAAGCAAATTAGTGAAATTTAAAAAATTGCCAATATTATCAATATTTAATTGTAGGATATAAACATTGGTGAATTTATGCCAGATATCGAATATAACTTGAATAATATTGAAATTTTTCTCATTAAAAAGAAAATAATTTTGATCGAAGATTAATCCAATAATGATGAGGATAATTTTGATCAATTGCTCAAAAAATCTGAATGCGAAAAATTCTCTAAATATTACAATTACTTGACAATTCTTAATAAAAAAGATTTCATAATCAAAAAAATTGATGAGATAGCTGAAAAAAAGGGTTCAGAACAAAAATCTTTTTCTTAAAGGATAAATAAGTTGACAGAAGCATTAAATGAATTTGTCAATAAACAAATGGAAAAAGTAAAATCCGTATTCGATGATTAGTTAAAATTAATGGATGTCTATCTCGATAAAATTAATGCTCTCTCTGTTAATAAAGATAAAGATGGATTTTATGAAAATTAAGAAGATGAAAAATAAGCTGACAAATTTTTAGAAGATTTATTAGTATAACCTGTTGAGCGCATTATCAACATTTTTAAAATGATAAGAGAGCTCAAAGGTAAATATTAACCAGTATGGAAAAAATTTTGCCCAAATGATGATGAAGATGAGGATTTTAGAATTCCTCTCGAGAAATTCTATATAAAAATAAATAAAAATATTGCTTTAGCTAACAAAGATTAGGTAATAGTTACAAACAATCTTAAAATTATAAATCAATTGATTCCTTTAGATATTTATATGCACGAATAAAATGAGAGCAAAATAAATCGTGTCCAAGAATAATATGATAAACACTTCTAATAATTAATTGCTTTCAATGAGAATGTTGTCAAAACGGTTCAAGACTTTTTAGCTAATTAAAATTACGAAGATATAAAGGATACTATGATCAAATTATAATAACTTGATAAAATGGACAAATAATAGAATTTTAGAAAAGTATAATAACTTGTACATTAAAAATGCAATTAATTAAGTTCAAGAATTTCTAAAGAAAGCAGGACTCTTATCTAAGGAAAATAACTAGATTCAGATATAACCGAATAACTCAACTTAAAATCAATTGAACTTTAGGAAATTCTTGATATTATTGGAGATAAATTAATTGAGGATAAAGTATTTTAAAGAGCGAAAAAAGAATTGTAAAATGCTTAAAATAAGATGGCATCAAATTTTAAAGAGCTTTAAAAATTAATTAACAATTAAATTTAAAGATCGAATTTCAATGAGGCTTTTGAATCAATTTTAAACTATAATTAAAGTGCCAAGAATGCAGATTTTGGATAAATGAGAAGCGTAGATACCGAAGACTCAAAAGATGACTCTGACAATTTTCTTGCTTAAACTGAAAATTTAAAATAAAAACTGGATGAAGGAATAAGAGTTAAAGTTGAGGAATTTATATAATTCTAAATTAAAGCTCAGATAAATCAAGATGATGATTCAATATTAGATTAGATCATTAAAAATTCTGCTAAAGAAATCATAGAAAACCTAGAATCTAATAAAAAAGATCCAGAATTCAAAATTTATGCAAAATAAATCAAAGATTCAATCATTGAAATTTTTGAAACAAAATTACAAAAAGTAAGTGCAAAAGTCGGAGTAACTTGCGATAATAGCGAATTATTGTCATAATAAATACGTAATTGCTTACATTTTTGTACGAAACTGCCTTAGGAATTAAATTAAAAATACATTTAATAAATAAAAGATTTGTAAAAGAAATTTGAAGACTAATAAACTTAAGAGTCATAGTAGATTTTGTAATTTACTAAAGATTAGACAAAAAGTCTTGAGCAAGTCTTTAATAGAATAACAGAGGCAATATATAGTTTAAATTCAGAATGCAGAACCGAGCTTAATCAACTATATAAATAAAATATTCAAAATCTTATTAAATATATAAAAGATTAAAGTCTTAAAAGTGAAATTCACTAAAAGTTAAGAGAATTTTGGCTATTTCAATCATCTGATTCAATAAAGAAATACTTAGATTAGTAATCTAACGGATTATACTCAATCCTATAGAGAATTATATAAACTATTTATCATTCTATTATTAAGAGAACGGGAGCCATTTTTTAAAATAAAGAAAATTTAATTGTTTTTCCAATTAAAATTGATGAAAAGGAATACGCATTCAACATTCAACAGCTAGTTTGGTTTACAGAACTAAGTGAAAAATACCCAAGTTTAGCTGATGAAATGATTCCAAATTTAGAAGAAAATCTATTGAATTTACTTGAAACTGGCATTTAATAAATAAAAAAGTATCAAACTGAATTTTCAATTAAGATTATTAGCAACGATCCAGTAATATTAACTGAGGTCTTCACTATTATTGTTTACATGAGAAACATCTTTCCTGCCTAAGATCTCATAAATTCACTTTCAACTGATCTTGATACCGTCGACTCCTTTGGTCGGCCTGTCAAAAAGAGAGAGAAAAGTAAGGCTTATGTTAAAAAGCTCGACGAATTCGTCAAATTAGCTGAGATTGCAGATAAAAAATTATTCTGCACTTAACTAGCTGGGAAATTCAAAGAAATTGAAGGAGAGGTCATGAAATCATAATTCATAAATCCTAAAACTGAGAATAATGATAAGGACAGAAAGGATTACTATGATAAGCTTGAGAAATAATATAATTTTATTCAGCAATCATAATAGATTTAATAAGATTTACTAGAAGTTAAAATTGATGCCAAATACGTTAAATCAGAATGTGAGAAAAAATTCCAGGCAAATTACAAGGAAATAGAAGAATAGGCGGTTAATCTTACAAACAAATTGTAAGGCTTAAAGACAGCCGAATTCAAAAATTTAAATTACAAACTTGAAAATCTGAAGATTATTCAAGAAAAATTTAAAAATCAGGTCCCCTCTAACTTTGTCTAGATCAAATAGAAGGCTGTATAGATGATAAGTTTATAAACTGAGTAGATTAAGAAAGAATTATTGAATAAAAATGTTTAATCTTAAGTAATTACTGCTTAACTCATCATTTCCCAGGATATCGCACAAAATGTCACAGAATTAAGTGATTCTGCTCAGGGCTCTATTTAAGAAATTCTGGATACTTTACAAAAGAACTCATAGGATTAGAGCCACATTTCTGAAATCGCCCTTATGCTTAAAAAATCTCCCGTTGGATCAATTATCATCGAAAAGTAGCCAATCTTCATTTGTGAGCAGAGAACTTTCTGGGCCAAAAAGATTGAGCATCAAGAAATTGGATATGTGCTTGAAAACTTAAAGAAAGAGGATGGCAAAAAGAATATTTCAGCTAAAGAAAAATAGGATTTGAAAATACAATATGATTAATATCAAGATAAATATTAAAAATTAGTTGAAGATTATATCGCACCATTCGAAGATATTCCAAAAAATAAGGAGTAACTAAAAATAAATCTTTTAGAATTAACCTAAAAATCAAAATTAAATAAAATTGATATCATATCAAAGAATAGTATTCCTTAAATTTTAGCAAATTTATTTGCAATTTGGACAATTTCAGATTTTTATAATAACAAGCTTAAATGCTCAGATACTTAAAAAGCTGGTTAAATTCCTTATTTGTTAAAACCTCATCCGTCCCAAGTGGTTTCAATATTAAGAATTTTAGGACATGGCTACGAAAATATAGTTCAATAAGATCAAAGCAAACTTAATCCTCTAAAGAAGGAATAGGTGTCGAACTTCTTGGCTTAAAATCAAATAATATTTGACAATCTAGTTTAAATAAAAACTGGGGAAGGTAAATCAATTACACTTGCAATAGTAATATCAGTGTTTGCATTGTGGGACTTCGAAGTCAGCTGTGCTTGCTATAGCTAATATTTAAGTGCCCGTGATTTCTTATCATTTAAGGATCTTTTTCAGTTTTTGAATATTAATGAAAAAATATTCTATGGAACTTTCAATTAAATTTGTGAGCGATATATTAACAAAGATGGTGAAATTAGAAATCTAGTGCTGAACAGAATATTGAAAGATTCTTAATTAAATATAAAAAAATTGCCTCCAGTTAAAAAGAGAGTTATACTTATTGATGAAGTTGATGTCTTCTTCAGCAAAGATTTCTTCAATAAAGTATATGTCCCTGTTGCTCAAATAAAGCATGAAAAAGTTTCGAAACTGTTAGATTATATGTGGTAAATCAAAGATGAATCTTTTAATTTGAGAAAAATTAAATAATCACAGTAATATATAGATTGCTAAACAATTTTCAAGCCAGATTATGTTGGAATTCTAGAAGAAGCTTGTAAAGATATGTTTTATGCAGCTTAAAATTTCTTGAAACATGACTATGTTGTATAAAATAATAAGATTGGTTATCAAGAAATGGATTAAATTTCTTTCACTAAAAGCTATGGCTACAATACTATTTTTGCTCATTATTATCATTTATAAACCCCCAAAAATAATTAAAAAGTATCGTAAAAAAGCCTAGATGATTGCAAATCTATTGAAATTTATTGCGGTGAGTTCTCTTATGCAGAAATACCACTATACTCAATGCTTATTCTTGGAGTGACAGGTACTCTAGATTCTCTTACAGAGACTGAAAACAAAATTATTTAAGATGTTTTTTAAATAAAAAATTTTACTTACTCTCCTAGCGTTTATGGTACTAATAAGCTTCAATGGGCTGAATTAAATCCTAATCATAGACTTTTGATATACAATAAATCAGAATATTATAATGAGTTAACAAACTAAATTAAGAGTAAAATGAAGGGAGACAATTGTTAAAGAGCAGTATTAGTTTTTTTCAAAACTTTAGACTTACTTAAATAATTCAAAGAGTCAAACTAATTTATAAACCTGAAATGTGAGAAGCAGGAATTGTCAGAGTTATGCGATGAAAAAGAAAAAGAGAGCATTATAATTTAAGCTACATATTAAAATACTCTTACTTTAACAACACGCTCTTTTGGAAGAGGAACAGATTTTATATGTAGAGATGAAGTAGTAGAAAAAAACGGAGGCGTACACGTTATTTTAACTTTTGTTCCTGAATTGCATTCTGAATTCGTATAAATTTAGGGAAGAACAGCCCGCCAAGGTAATAATGGTTCTTTCTAAATGATTCTATTGGACACAGATCTTCAATAAATAAATGTAGATGTTGAAAGTTAAGAATTTAAAAGTTAATACGAAAAAAAATTTGAATACATAATTACGTAAAGAGACAAAAAGATGTTAAAGGAATAGTAATCTGATACTAATGCTGTTTAACAAATTAGAAAACTGCATTAACAAGCATTAGAATTCAAAGAAATGTTGGTAAATAATGACGGAAGCAATACTGCTTAAATTGCTTAGTATTTAATCAACATCAATGCTGGTCCATCTATAAAATATAACGAATTTCCAGTAAAAACTTTGATTTTGATGGATGCTACAGGGTCTATGAGTTCACTTCTCGTAGAAGCAAAGAATTCAGTAAATTAAATGTATGAAAGATCAGGAAAAATTCTTGAATAAAATGGTTTAGATCCTCATCTTAATTGGATTTAATATGCATGTTATCGAAATTACTCAAGTGAAAATAAAATCCTTCAAAATTCTATTTGGGAATCAAAAGCAGATAAATTAAAAGCATTCATGAATTCGATCGATGTAGATGGTGGAATGGGTAATGAAGCAGTAGAAATTGGTTTTTAACACGCAGTAAAAGAAGCTTAAAATTGTGGTAATATTCCATTACGTCAAGTGTATCTGATTGGGGATATGCCACCTAACACAAAATAAGAAGTTGATTCAAGAAGAAGCTCATATCAATTTTGGAGAGGCACTAAGTTTGAATCACCAGCTTATTGGGAGACTGAACTAGCTAAGCTTAAGCAGTTGAATGTCAAAGTTCATACATTCTATCTTAATAATGGTTCTGTCAAACCGAGCTTTGAAGATATTGCTAAAAGAACTGGAGGAGAGAGCTGCTTTTTGGACGTCTCAAAACCTAATAGCCAAGATATTCTCTTAAATCTCTTTGTTCCCAATATTCTCAAAATGATTGGTGAAGCAAATGGAGATGTTAAGTTAGGACAAAAGATGGTTGCTGATTATATGAGCTGCTACAAATGAGTGATTTTATTATGTATAAGCTAC
>Ga0138272_1012812_pt1 | contig 9713 bp, 11 predicted proteins | sample C_130709_E_mt_FD_106911 | JGI IMG/M metagenome (GOLD analysis project Ga0138272, IMG submission 106911) | Freshwater microbial communities from Lake Croche, Canada - C_130709_E_mt (Metagenome Metatranscriptome) | ecosystem: Environmental > Aquatic > Freshwater > Lake | place: Canada: Quebec...
CTCATTACGATTTTTAAGTATCTATGCAATCAGAATAGCCCTTTAAACAAGATATTCTTTTTGTTAAACCTTAATTTTAAACAGCTCTGTGATTTTCTATGAACAAAAATAGCACCGTATGTCCAAATTCCCTTTAAATATGGCGTTGCCGCGGGTTCAACTAGCAAGCAATCTCTTAAAATGTAGACATTTTACTTAAACCTGCCTATCTTTATATTCACAAATCTAAAAAAGCCCATTCTTTAAGCATCTATGTAGGCGCATGTGACCAGAATTTTTATCTTACTCAGATTTTTTAATTATAAAGTGCAGATTAAGTCCAACAGCTAAGCTAAATTTCCGTTAATAACCTAACTTCTAGATGTCTTCTACCCTTATGTAAACTAAAATCACCTCTGTATTAAAGTTTTTGTAAGTTTCCTTAGGGGCACCCCCTTAATCCCTTTCAGCTCTTGTTCCTCACTTTATAGTAAATTGAGCTTACAGATCCCTTAATCTTCTTATATTTTAAAGCGACTTAGTTCAGTTGGTTAGAACAACGGAATCATAATCCGTATGTCGTGAGTTCAAATCTCACTATCGCTATTGTTATTGTAAACCCTTTTATCTTTTAAATATATATAAATCATATTATGACATTGTTCTTATCACAATATTTTTCAATTTTTGTACATTTAATTATTTGTTCTTTACTATCTATTATATTTTTTGTTTTTTCTTTTATTCTAACAATACAAAAAGGAGACACTGAAAAGCTTTCAGCCTATGAATGTGGTTTCGATCCTTTTGATGATGCTCGAAGTAACTTTGATGTTAGATTCTATTTAGTAGCCATATTGTTTATTATTTTTGACTTAGAGGTTAGTTTTTTGTTTCCTTGGTGTATTACATTAGGATCCCTTCCTTTATTTGCATATTGGTCTATGTTTCTATTTTTGTTTATTTTAACTATTGGGTTTGTTTATGAGTGGAAAAAAGGTGCTCTAGAATGGGAGTAATTATAAAACCCAGTGTTTCCTCAAAAAATCTATCAAAAGGTTTTTTAGCATCTCAATCTCATTGGGGTCATAGTAACCAAATATTAAACCATTCCTTATCTGCTCATATTATTGGAACTAAACATAATTTCGTAGTGTTTAATCCTGCACACTTTATAGAGTATTCAAAACGTTGCTCCATTTTTTGCTCTAATATTGTTTTAGATAACGGAAATATTTTATTTATTAATTTTGGTTCTGAATATAAGAAATTAACTGTTTTTTTTGCATCTAGATCCCTCCAAACATCATATGCTAATAAGTGGGTTGGTGGATCTATTACAAATAACTTTTTTAAAAAACCTTCTCTTATAATAACCCATAGCATACCTAAGGATAGTTTTATATTGAAAGAAGCTTCAAAAAGGTTTATACCTATAATTACGCTTGAGGATAGTGACTATTGTTTGAATAAGAGTTTCTACTCGTCATTTGGTAACGATAATAATAAAAACTCTATTTGTTATTTTTACTCTATTTTAAGCGATTCTATTATAAAATCTCTGCTATTAGCTTACGCTAAGACTCTTACCTCTTCTATTTAACAAATTATTATTAAAAATTATGCAAAACCATATACAAACTATTTTTTTAACTGAATTATGTAGAGGCCTCTGGATGACTATGCAATATTTCTTTAGACGAAAGGTAACCCTTAATTATCCTTTTGAAAAAGGTGCCCTTAGCCCTAGATTTCGCGGTGAACATGCTTTAAGACGTTATATGACTGGCGAAGAACGTTGTATTGCTTGTAAACTATGTGAGGCTGTGTGCCCAGCACAAGCTATTACAATTGAATCTGAAACTAGATATGATGGAAGCAGGCGAACTACAAGATATGATATTGATATGACTAAATGTATTTTTTGTGGTTTTTGTCAGGAAGCTTGCCCTGTCGATGCTATTGTAGAAGGTCCTAACTTTGAATATGCTACTGAAACTAGAGAAGAGCTTTTGTATAATAAAGAAAAACTTCTAAAAAATGGTGATCGATGGGAAACAGAAATAAGTGAAAACCTTAGCACAGAATCTTTATATAGATAATATTATAAGTATAAGTATATGATTATAGAAAATTTATTTTTTTACCTCTTTTCAACACTTTCAATTATATTTTCGTTTTTTGTTATTATTTCTAAAAATCCAATTCACTCTATTCTAAGTTTGATTTTAGTATTTTTTAACGCTGCAGCTCTCTTGATCCTTTTAGGTGCTGAGTTTTTAGCTATGCTATTTGTTATTGTTTATGTTGGTGCTGTTGCTGTCCTATTTTTGTTCGTTATTATGATGCTAAATATAAAAACATCCAATTTAAGTATATCGATGTATCGTTATTTACCAATATCTATTTTGTTTGGTTCGGTTTTTTTCTCTGAACTTTTTGTTATATTTTATTTTGACCTAGTTTCTATAAGTACTGATTCTATTATTTCTGCCATTGACTTTAACTCTATATATTTTAATTCTTGGGCTAATTCTGTTTACCCATTAAATAACGTTTTTGCTTTAGGTCAATTGCTTTATACATATTTTTCCTACTTGTTTATAGTGTCAGGTATTATTCTTCTTGTTTCTATGATAGGCGCAATCTCTTTAACATTACACAGACGTAATGATATAAAAAGACAATATATATACAAACAAGTTAGCCGAGACTTTAAATCAGCTATTTCTTGGAAACATTAAATTTATATGACTTTATCTTTAATTATATTAGTTGACATTATTCTAAAATCTCTTGCCCTTATAGTACCTTTGCTTATTGGCGTTGCTTATCTAACACTCTTAGAAAGAAAAGTTATGGCTAGTATGCATCAAAGAAGAGGACCTAATGTTGTTGGTCTTTTTGGTATGCTTCAACCCTTTGCAGATGGTCTAAAATTATTTGTTAAGGAAACAATATTACCAAGTAGCGCTAATACCTTAATTTTTATATTAGCCCCTATAATTACTTTTTTAATAAGCTTGGTTGTTTGGGCTGTTATACCTTTTGATGATAATGTGGTTTTTGTTGATATAAACGTAGGTGTTCTTTATATTTTAGCTATTTCTTCCCTAGGTGTATACGGTATTATAACTTCAGGTTGGTCAAGTAACTCTAAATGGTCTTTTTTAGGTGCTTTACGTTCTGCTGCCCAAATGATATCTTATGAGGTTTCCATAGGCATTATAATCCTTTGTGTCCTTCTTTGCTCAGGCTCTTTAAATTTATCAGATATCGTTGATTCTCAAAGAAAAATCTGGTATATTTTCCCTTTGTTCCCTTTGTTTATAATGTTTTTCATTTCTGGATTAGCTGAAACAAATAGAGCCCCTTTTGATTTGCCTGAGGCTGAGGCAGAATTAGTTTCAGGATATAGTACAGAATACTCTGCAATGGGGTTTGCACTCTTTTTTCTGGGGGAATACGCTAATATGATACTTATGTCAACTGCTGTAACTATTTATTTTTTAGGAGGTTGGTTGAGTCCTATGAACGTTATACCTTTTACGCTGCTCCCAGGCTTCTTTTGGTTTGGTTTAAAAACAACTGGTATCCTTTTTCTCTTTGTTTGGGTTAGAGCAGCATACCCTAGATATAGATATGATCAATTAATGAGATTAGGCTGGAAAATATTTCTTCCTTTTTCTTTAGGATGGTTGTTCTTTATATCAGGACTTTTACTAGGTCTAGATTGGCTATTATAATTTAAAATATACACTATATGGAAATAAATAAAGAAAATCGTTCTTTGTCACCTCATCTATACGCTTATAAACCTCAAATCACTTCGGTAATTTCTATATTCCATAGAATTACTGGTTCTTTATTAGCTATAATATTGCTTTGTACTCCTATCTGTATTAATCTATTAGGTTCTTTTGCTTCGCATAGCGGTATCTACTTTATATTTTCTATTCTTGCTATTGTATCTAAAGTTATTTTTTATCTTTTACTTGCTACTGTTTGTTTTCACTCTATGAATGGTATCCGCCATATTATGTGGGACTTTGGCGTAGGGTTAGATCTAAGTAATTTATTTATTACTGGTTGTTTAGTTGTTTCTCTTAGCTTATTAACAAGTTTCTTCTTTATCCTCCTTTAAATAGTATAATATAATATATGTTACATACAATTAACCAATTTCTAACTAAAGTAAACTCTCTTGATGGTTTTCTACATTGGATCGTGCAAAGATTTACAGCTTTAAGCATGTTATGTAGCATCCTTGCAGTTATCTTGTTTGACGATTTGTATTTTTTTGTTCTGCTCTCATTCTTTTTAGTTTTTCATATATCGGTAGGTATTAGAACACTTATAGATGATTATATTCATGACGATGTTTTATTCCTTACAAGTACTACTTTTTTAAGAATAATAACTCTTTTCCTTTTAAAAACTATCTTTATAGTATTTATATGTTAATAGATCAAAGTAAGTTCCTTTTTGTAGCAATCTCATTATTTTTTATAGGCCTTTGTGGTATAATGTTAAATAGAAAAAATATTATTTTAATGTTAATGTCTATTGAATTAATGCTTTTAGCCGTTAATTTTAACCTTATTGTTTTTTCAACATTTTTAGATGATATTGTTGGCCAAATTTTCGCTCTATTTGTTCTTACTGTTGCAGCTGCAGAGTCGGCTATAGGATTAGCCATACTAGTAGTTTACTATAGAATAAGAGGTACAGTCTCTATAGAATATATTAATTTATTAAAAGGATAACTTATGTATTTATTATTAATATTTTTCCCATTAATAGGATTCATTATATCAATATCTTTAGGTCGATTTATATCACCTAAGGGTGCTGCTTTTGTTACATGTTCTTTTTTATTATCTTCTTTTGTAATGTCTTGTATCTCTTTTTTTGAAGTAGGTTTATCAAGATGCCCTGTATACATAAAATTAAGTCCTTGGATTGATTCTGAATTATTTGATGCTTCTTGGGGGTTTATGTTTGATAGCCTAACTGTTTCTATGTGTGTCCTAGTTACTTGTATCTCTAGTTTAGTACATATCTATTCTACAGGATATATGAGCCATGATCCACATCAACCTAGGTTTATGTCTTATTTATCACTGTTTACTTTTTTCATGCTTATGTTAGTTACTTCAGATAACTTTATTCAACTTTTTTTTGGTTGGGAAGGTGTTGGGTTATGCTCATACCTATTAATAAACTTCTGGTTTACTAGATTACAAGCAAATAAATCAGCTATAAAAGCTATGGTCATTAACAGAATTGGAGACTTTGGCTTAGCTCTAGGTATATTCTCTATATTTGTATGCTTTAAAACGGTAGACTATTCTACTGTGTTTAGTTTAGTACCCTATTTTACAGATTCTAATATATCTTTTTTGAATTTTGACTTAAATCTTATAACTTTAATAGGTCTTTTATTATTTGTTGGTGCTGTTGGTAAATCTGCCCAATTAGGGTTACATACTTGGTTACCTGATGCTATGGAAGGACCTACACCAGTGTCAGCACTTATCCATGCTGCCACAATGGTTACTGCTGGAGTATACTTAATAATACGTTGTTCACCTATATATGAATACTCGCCGTCTTCATTATTTTATATAACAATTATAGGGGCTATTACTGCTTTTTTTGCAGCAAGTATAGGTGTTTTTCAAAACGACTTAAAAAAAGTTATAGCATATTCTACGTGTAGTCAGTTAGGCTATATGGTATTTGCTTGTGGGTTATCTAATTATTCGATAAGCATGTTTCATGTTCTTAATCACGCCTATTTCAAAGCTCTTTTATTCTTGAGTGCTGGTTCTGTTATTCATGCTCTTTCAGATGAGCAAGATATGAGAAGAATGGGTGGATTAATCCAAGTTCTGCCTTTTACATACGTTATGATAATTATAGGTTCTCTTGCTTTAATGGGATTTCCTTTTCTTACTGGATTCTATTCTAAAGACGTTATTTTGGAGATTGCTTACTCTAAATACAGCTTTTTGGGTACTTTTGCACATTGGCTAGGTGTTCTTTCAGCGACTATAACTGCATTTTACTCTTTTAAATTGATATATTTAACTTTTTTAGCTAACTCAAATGCTTATAAAAGCTCTGTCGAATCTGCTCATGACGCTCCTTTCTCAATGGCTCTCCCTCTCTTTCTTTTATCAATATGTAGTATTTTTGTTGGGTATTTAACTAAAGATTTATTTATAGGTTTAGGTACACCTTTTTGGAATAATTCAATTTTTATTTTACCACAACATTTAAATATTATTGATGCTGAATTTATACCTGTATATATTAAATGGATACCTTTTTTTGTGAGTATTTTTGGTGGGTTTCTAGCTATTGTGCTATATCATTTATTCTCTAAAACACTATTTAGTATTTATGTTAACTACCCTTTTTTTACTCTCGTTTACACGTTTTTTAATAAAAAATGGTTTTTTGATAAACTTCAAAACGAAATTATAGGTTCTTTCTTATTAAAAACTGGTTATGATACTACCTATAAAATTGTAGATAAAGGTCTTATAGAGCTTTTTGGTCCCTCTGGATTATCAAATGTTGTTTCTATTATTAGTAAACAAGTAAGTCAATTAGAATCAGGTAAAATTAACCAATATGCTTTTTTAATGTTTATTTCATTAACTTTACTTATGAGTATTAGTCTGATACTTCCTTTAGTTACACCTTATATAGATCTACAACTAACATTTATGTTTATTTTCTATATAGTAATAAACAATATGAATTCAAGTAGAACTAAGTAATTTTTAAAAATAATTTTATATGCTCTCTTTACTAATAACTCTACCTATTTTAGGTATTCTATCTATACTAATAATCCCAGAATACAAAACTGACTTGATAAAACAGACTGCTTTTTTTTCTTCTTTTATCACTTTTATATTTTCTATATTTTTGTGGATCTTTTTTGATAATTCTAGTTCTAAATTCCAATTTATAGAATGTTTTGATTGGATGTCTCTCTTTAATATCTATTTTTTTTTAGGTATTGATGGAATTTCTCTGTTCTTTGTTATTTTGAGCACTTTCCTTGTCTCTATTTGTATCCTAAATAGTTGGTCTAGTGTAAAAAAGCATTTAAAAAAATATTATATATGTTTTCTACTTATGGATTTATTTTTGATTATTGTGTTTTCTGTTTTAGACGTTGTAGTTTTTTATATTTTTTTTGAAAGTATACTAATTCCTATGTTTTTGGTTATTGGTGTTTGGGGTTCAAGAACTCGTAAACTAAAAGCTGCATATCAGTTCTTTCTATACACACTTATAGGATCTTTGTTTATGTTATTAGCTATTTTTTACATGTTTTTCGAAACCGGCACTACAGATTTTCAAATATTAAATACTGTAGTTTTTTCTGAAGAAAAAGAACTTATTCTTTGGATAGCTTTTTTCTTATCTTTTTCTGTCAAAGTCCCTATGGTTCCTGTCCATATTTGGTTGCCTGAAGCTCATGTGGAAGCCCCTACTTCAGGATCTGTAATACTAGCTGGAATATTGTTAAAAATGGGTACTTATGGTTTACTACGTTTTTCACTTTCCCTATTCCCATATGCAAGTATTTATTTTACTCCTTTAGTTTATGTTTTAAGTGCTGTAGCGGTAATATATACTTCTTTAACTACTTTAAGACAGATAGACCTTAAAAAGATAATTGCATACTCATCTGTAGCCCATATGGCTTTTGTTACTATAGGCATATTTACTTTTAATCTATATGGTATAGAAGGTAGCTTGCTTATAATGCTAAGTCATGGTTTTATTTCTAGTGCTCTTTTCCTGTGTATTGGTGTTCTCTATGATAGACATCATACAAGACTAATTAAATATTATTCTGGATTGACTCAAGTAATGCCAATTTATTCATTCTTCTTCGTATTCTTTTCAATGGCAAATTTAGGGTTCCCAGGTACTAGTAGTTTTGCTGGAGAATTTCTTACTCTTATAGGTTCATATCAAAGTAACACTTTTGTAACATTCTTTGCTTCTACAGGTATGATTTTAGGTGCTGGATATTCGTTATGGCTTTGTAATAGAGTTCTTTTTGGTCCTCTAGCTGTTAACTATATAATTCAATACACTGATATTACTCGTCGAGAGTTAGCTGTGTTGACCCCTCTTTTACTCTGTACAGTATGGATGGGTGTATATCCTGAAATATTTTTAGATCCTATGCATCTAACAATAGCTAACTTATTACAAAAAATTTAATTATTATATGAACTTCTTATTTTTTAATAATGATTGGATAGCTATTTTGCCTGAATTATTTCTTGCCATTTCAATTAATCTAATACTTGTATATTCAGTAATTTATTGTACTTCTCCAGTATTTGACTTCCCCCTTTTAATAAATAATGTTTCGTGGCTGACTATACAGATATTGATAATATCTTTTTTGTTGAATATAAATAACTATTATTGTAACGTTACAGTATTAAATAACTTTCTTATAATAGATAACTTTGGTAACTTGATAAAAAGTTTTATTTTAGTAAGTACTATATGTATAGTTTTAATGTCCTTAGTCTATAATAAGTTTGAATTGATAAACAATTTTGAGTTTCCTATACTTATTATGTTAACAATACTTGGTACTCTGTTATTAATATCCTCATACGATTTAATAGCTATGTATTTAGCAATAGAACTCCAAAGTTTTTGTTCATATATATTAAGCGCCTTTAAAAGAAACTCAGAATTTTCTGCTGAAGCAGGCCTAAAGTATTTTATTTTAGGTGCTTTCTCGTCTGGTTTCCTTCTTTTTGGATGTTCTCTAATATATGGTTTTACTGGTGCTACAAATTATGAACAAATTTCTCTTTTGCTTGTCGGTACTGACTATAGTTATCTTAATAATAACGGAATAGTTATAGGTACTATTTTTATACTTATGTCTTTTCTTTTTAAGATTTCAGCAGCTCCTTTTCATTTATGGTCTCCTGATATATATGAAGGATCTCCTACAACTGTAACTGCCTTTTTTTGCCATTGTTCCAAAAATAGGTTTATTAGCATTCTTTTTAAGATTGTTTTTTGATTCTCTATATACTCTATTTATTCCTTGGCAAGACCTTTTACTCATAGCATCAATTAGTTCAATGTTAATAGGTAGTTTTGGTGCTATTTGGCAGATAAAATTAAAAAGACTTTTAGCTTTTAGTGCTATTGGCCATGTAGGTTATATGCTAATAGGTCTATGTTGTTGTTCTATTGAAAGTGTCTACGCTCTAATATTCTATTCTGTTATTTATATATTTATGTCGATTTCAAGTTTTTCTTTACTTATACTAGTTCGTAGGAATGATAACTTAAAGAAACTAAAGTATATTGAAGACTTAATTGTAATTGCAAAAACAAACCCTTTTATTGGCTTTTGTTTTGCTATTACCTTTTTTTCTATAGCTGGGGTGCCACCTTTAGCTGGTTTTTTTAGCAAAATGTTTTTATTCTTCAGTGCAATTGCCCAATCAGCGTATGTGCTTTCTATCGTAGGTATTCTAACTAGTGTAATCTCTTGTTTTTATTATCTTAGAATTATACAAGTAAGTTATTTTGAACAAAATGATAATTGGATTACTTTAAAAAAACCAGGCAAAGAAATATCTGTTCTGATTAGTTTTATGACTTTGATATTAATTGTTTTTTTCCTCCACCCTAGCCTCTTAACTATATTAATACACAAC
>Ga0138272_1049272_pt1 | contig 9682 bp, 10 predicted proteins | sample C_130709_E_mt_FD_106911 | JGI IMG/M metagenome (GOLD analysis project Ga0138272, IMG submission 106911) | Freshwater microbial communities from Lake Croche, Canada - C_130709_E_mt (Metagenome Metatranscriptome) | ecosystem: Environmental > Aquatic > Freshwater > Lake | place: Canada: Quebec...
CGCAAATAAAGATCGATTAGAATAGATTTTCTTCTTCATGAGTTAAAATTGTTGCATCCGAAGTAGCATACGCAACACATGTTAAAACAAAACCGCTCCCAACTTGATCTTCATCAAGAAAAGTTTGATCAGATTGGTCAACTGTTCCCGCTGTTACTTTTCCTAAACATGTTGAACAAGATCCAGCACGACAAGAATATGGTAATTCAACATTATTATCTTCTGCGGCTTCTAAAATGAATTTATCACTTGGAACGTCAAGAGTAACATCTAAATTTTTTTCTGTATTTAAAAGGCGAACTTTATATTTTACCATGATCTGTTTTTGTTTTTAAAAATAAATAAGGACAACTCTATTTTACTTTTTTAAAGATAAAAAAGCAAGCCGAGTGAGAAAAAAAGTTCTTCTGGAAAGAGAACCTGAGCGAAAGCGTTTCAAAAGAAGAGAGCTTCTTTTGTAAAGTAAATAGAATCGTACCATTGTTTCCAATAGAAAAGGCTCCCATTTAGGACGTTATGAAAAAGCAGTAAAGTCGAAATCAACTAATTTTAAAAAAGCATACGCTAAACTTGTTCCTCCAAATCCACCAATAATAAACCCGGAAGTAAATTGTCTCCAACCTTTTGCATTTAAAAAGTCAACTTTCGAATTTTCTTTTCCAGAAAAAGTAACATATCCATAGATAAAGAGACAAGTTGTTAGAATAATAAGTAAACTAATAGTAGATAAAAATCCAACGAAGTTTGCGACTTGACTATCACGAAGAGGACCTAATTGAACGAAGGGACCTAGTAAGAAATAGCCATGAACACAACCAATATTTAAGCCTCTTAAAAGAGGAGAAAGTCCTGATTTATAGGCAGGTAATAAGCTTAGATATGTTTTTGTTAAATTAGAATTCGTAATCGGTGTAGCTAAATGACCGACAAAAGGGTCACCTTGAAAAGGAGAAACGACATCAAATGAACTATTAGCTTTGACCATATTTGAATTTTTTAGTTATATATAATCTTCTTTCCGTTATTATAATGGAAAAGGAAATCTTGCAATTCTTCTCCTACCAGAGGAGGAAACAGTCAAAAGAGTTTCTTATACTTTTTCTCAAAGGATTTCCGAATACTTTCGCAGATATTTGTATTCCGTTTCAGAGAAAGGGACGAAAAGGCTAGCCGATTCACTTTTTTTGACGCAAAGACAACTCATTGGTATCTTTCTTTGCAATGAATGGAATCGTGTGAAATAAAAAAAATGGCAAAATATACAGGTCCCCGCTTAAGAATTATCAGAAGATTAGGACTCTTACCTGGACTCACTAGAAAGAATACAAAAAACAGAACAAAAACACCTGGACAACATGGGAAAATTGTTTTCACAAAATCAAAACGTTCCTCTCTTTCGGATGACTATCGTGAGAGATTATTTGAAAAACAAAAGTTGCGCTTTAATTATGGAATCACAGAAAAACAACTTGTCGCCTATTATCATGAAGCGAAAAGAAGACCGGGTTCGACAGGTCTATTACTTTTGGAGCTTTTAGAATCGAGGTTAGATTGTATTATCTATCGGTTTGGTCTTGCCCCAACCATTCCTGCGGCGCGCCAAATTGTAAACCATGGTCATATACTTGTCAATCAAAAACGAATGAATATTCCTAGTTTTTTATGCCAAGCAAAAGATGTTATTGAAATTCGACCGAAAGATAGTTCCAAGGATTTTGTTTTCAAAAACCTGGAAGCTCAACAACAAAAGAGAAAGCTCATTCAACGGCGTATGAAGCGTGTCAACTTAACGAAATCACGTTTTCATAGTTTGTTACCCAAACATTTAGGGATAGAAATGGAAAATGAAAATTTTCAAGGTCATATTCTTTGTCCCGTCAAACGAAAAGATGTTTTAGTTCGCGTCAATGAACTGAAGATTGTCGAATATTATTCTCGTTAACAATCCTTTACGTCGAGTCGAAACTGTTTGAGCTTTTCTTTCCGATGATTTGTGAAAAAAAAGAGTTTCCCGAAAATAAGTTCGTTTACGAAATATTTTTTTTCTTTTTGAAATCAAATTCTTGCGATTTCAAGAAAGAGAGAAGACTGATTCCATCCATAATTGGACGTGAAAAAAGGACTTCTTCACCGATATAATAAGACCGCAAAAGATAGAAGGAGGTTAGACAACTAGAAAAAGATACTTGGAAAAAGATCTTTTGGTAGGCTGATTAACAATTTCAGAGCCGTTTAGAGGAAGAATTTTCTCGAACCGTAAAGAAAGTATTAAATTTGACGAATCAAAATACACAACCATGAGTGATGCATCAGAAAGAACGCGTATTAAATCAGAACGTTATGAATCTGGAGTTATTCCCTATAAAAAAATGGGATATTGGGATGCAGATTATACAGTAAAAGAATCAGATGTTCTTTGTCTTTTCCGTATCACACCTCAACCAGGTGTAGACCCAATTGAAGCTGCTGCTGCGGTCGCTGGAGAATCTTCAACAGCAACGTGGACAGTTGTTTGGACTGACTTATTAACTGCCTGTGATGTTTACCGTGCGAAAGCTTACTTCGTTGAAGAAGTTCCAAATGCAACAAACGAATTTTTTGCATTTATCGCGTATGAATGTGACTTATTTGAAGAAGGTTCTATTGCGAACTTAACAGCTTCGATCATCGGAAACGTATTCGGTTTCAAAGCGGTAAAAGCTCTTCGTTTAGAAGATATGCGTATTCCTTATGCCTATTTAAAAACATTCCAAGGTCCTGCTTCAGGAGTTATTGTAGAACGTGAAAGATTAGACGTATTTGGACGTCCATTACTTGGAGCGACTGTAAAACCTAAATTAGGTCTTTCAGGAAAAAATTATGGTCGTGTAGTATATGAAGGATTAAAAGGTGGATTAGACTTCTTAAAAGATGACGAAAACATTAACTCTCAACCATTCATGAGATGGCGTGAGCGTTTCCTTTATGTAATGGAAGGTGTAAACAAAGCAGCAGCAAAAACAGGTGCTGTAAAAGGTTCTTACTTGAACGTTACGGCGGCAACAATGGAAGATATGTATGAAAGAGCTGAATTCGCAAGAGAAGTAGGTTCGGTTATTATCATGATCGACTTAGTTATTGGATATACAGCGATTCAATCGATGGCAATTTGGGGACGTAAAAATGACATGATTGTTCACTTACACCGTGCAGGTCATTCAACATACACACGTCAAAAAAACTCATGGTATCAACTTCCGTGTTATCTGTAAATGGATGAGAATGTCAGGTGTTGACCATATTCACGCAGGAACAGTTGTTGGAAAACTTGAAGGAGATCCAAACGCAGTAAAAGGTTTCTACGATACACTTCTTTTAACATCATTAAAAGAAAACCGTAACTTAGGTTTATTCTTTGATATGGATTGGGCATCATTACGTAAATGTTTACCTGTTGCTTCTGGAGGAATTCACTGTGGGCAAATGCATCAATTAACACACTTATTAGGAGAAGATGTTATCTTACAATTTGGTGGTGGTACAATTGGACATCCAGATGGTATTGAAGCAGGAGCTACAGCAAACCGTGTTGCATTAGAATCAATGGTATTTGCAAAAAATGAAGGTCGTAACTACTTAGAAGAAGGACCTGAAATTTTAAAAGACGCAGCAAAAAATTGCCGTCCTTTACAAACAGCATTAGACTTATGGAAAGCAATTACATTTGACTATGCATCAACAGATACTTTAGACTTTGAAGCAACTCCAACAGGATCAACGTCGTAAGTCTTTCTTTCGAACTTTTTGTCAAATTGATAAAAAGATGGAAACAATTCCGCGGCGAATCCACAAAAAAGGAAAACTTTTTTGCGGATTCGCTGTAAAATCGTATTCCTTTTTCTCCGTATTCCCTTTTCACTTATTATTTAACCAAAGGAAAAAATTATTATGGCAAGAATTACACAAGGTGCTTTTTCTTTATTACCTGACTTAACAAACGAACAAATTAAAAAACAAGTAGAATACGCGATTAATAACGGATTCTCTGTAGCGATTGAATATACTGATGATCCACACCCGCGTAATTGCTACTGGGAAATGTGGGGATTACCACTTTTCGACGTTCCTGATTCCGCTACAATTATGTATGAATTAGCAGAATGCCGTAAAGCTCACAAAAATCACTATATTAAAATTAATGCATTTAACAATGCTCGTGGTGTAGAAAGTACAGCTCTTTCATTCATTGTAGATCGTCCAACTTTCGAGCCAGGATTCTACTTAGTTCGTCAAGAAGGAAAAGGAAGAAATATTTCTTATACAACTCAAAGTTACGCGGTACAAGGAGCTGGAGAAGGTCATCGTTACTAATCTTCAAGAAAAAATATTTTTCTCATAACTTTTTGGATTGCCATAGTAGAAGAAAACGAATGATAAATTCGTTTTCTTCTACAAAGCATTCTAAAATCAACAATCAAAAAAATATCTTGTGATCCGTTTGCTCGCAACGTGGAACTTCAACTGCGTTCCTACGTGTTCAGCCCGTGATGTTGTACAAAAAAGTCATGTCACAATCCAATTCGAGCCCAAATCCTACAATTCTTCCACCCCAAACAATTCCATCATTGGAACCTATCTATTACTTCTTATCTCTCTTTTTATTTTAAATATGTGTAAAACCTTGAAAGATCTTATCTTAAACAAAACCGATTCTATTGATATCCGTGATTGCTATAATCAAACGGGAATCGCCCAAATTTTATCTACATTAGATCAAGAGCTAGTTGGACTTGAAAATGTAAAAAGTCGCGTGAGCGAAATTTCCTCCGTTTTATTATTTGATAGAATTCGTGAAATTCAAGAGCTACCAACATTAAATTCAAGCCTTCATATGGCTTTTACAGGTAGACCCGGAACAGGAAAAACATCCGTAGCAGCAAAAATCGCTCTTGTTTTACGTAATCTTGGTTATTTAACAATTGGTCATATTACAAATGTAACACGTGAAGATTTAGTAGGACAATACGTTGGACATACCGCTCCGAAAACAAGGGAACAATTGCAGAAAGCACGTGGAGGAATTCTTTTTATTGATGAAGCTCACCATCTTTATAAACCAGACAACGAAAGAGATTATGGAGCAGAAGCCATTGAGCTTCTACTGCAAGTCATGGAAAATCAAAGAGATGATTTGATTTTGATTTTTGCGGGTGGAAAAGATAAAATTGAATCCTTTTTTCATTCTAACCCAGGGATTTCTTCACGTATTGGAAACCATGTAGATTTCTTAGACTATGAAGTCAAAGAGTTAGTTGCGATCAGCCAATTTCTTTTGCATAACGAAAACCGCTACAAGTATACACCTCAAACGGTTGAAATTCTTGAGTACTATATTGGACAACTTGTGAAATTCCCAGCTTTTGCGAATGTACGAACAATTAAAATCTTCTTAAACCAATTATTATCCTACCAAGCAATTCGTGTAGAAAAAGAGCTTGTGGAGAAGGGACAGCTTTGTTACGACTCTTTAGTCCAATTAGAAAAAGAAGATTTTCGCTATTTTCAAGCAGATGATTTTATTAACATTATTGGAAGCGAAAATGTTACTTTATATCCTTTTCACTCAAATGCCTCCGTACTTCCATCTGGATCAAAAACTTATGTAGCTCCAGCAAAAAGAAAGTTATATTAGAGCCACAGAAAGTCATCTTTGAGGGATTCTTCTTTCCTTTTTTTCTAAGCGTATTCGACTGCGTCTCAATTGATGAGACTCCAACGCTTTATTGATAGAGCAATTCGGAAGAAATTTGAAAGAGGTCATCCTTTTCAAAATAAGCATACACAATTTGTATGGAGTAGAGTATAAAATCGTAAAAAGAGCGGTACAAAAGAGAAGGCAGTATTTTTCTTTCCAATACTGTTTTCGAAGGGGTACCTATTGGCTACACTCTGAGGCAAGATTTCCTTTTTTCTCTTTTCTTCAAAAAAAAAATCTTTTTTTCCAACCATTTTTTATTTCTATTGAAACGTTATGTTTTTTCTTTTAGCTACCCCTCAATATAATAATTCGCAATCAAATATCACCAAAGTAAAAGTACATTTAAGAAATGGAATCGCAGAAATTTTTGATCAACATCAAGATTTGATGGGGAAAGTCGAAAATAATTTAATTGAAATTGAAAGTTTTTCTGAAAACAAAATAGAAAAGTCAGTTTTTGTTTTGCAAGACGCTGTTTTTATTGTTTCGAATCAAGGACTCAATACAACCCCAGAGAATAAAGAAACGACTGTCTATATTTATGCAAAAAATGCGAAAGAAATTTCGGGAAATACCTCTTTCGATGCCTATGTAGCAGAATATGAGAAAAAAAATGGTGAATTAGCCGTAGAAACAGAGAAAATAGCGCAAGAGAATGCCGCAGGAAAAGGACAAACTTTGACTCCAAAATTATTTTTATTAACAGAAGAAGTTGAATTTTTGAAAAAAGTTGTTTCTATTTCAAAAAATTGGAAATAAATTATACTTTTGAATGGTATGTTTGCTGAGGACTTTCAATTTGCAGAATTCGAAGAATCAACGGGGCGCGAGCGAGTAGAAACACGTATTCTTTTTTTTACCCTTCCATCGATTCCATTTATAGAGTTAGTGCGAGGGCAAATTTGTGAGGTCAATCTGCTCCAACTCTCGCCTTCGGATTACCTCTTCTTGCTCATTCTTTCGGCCATTTTTTTAACAAGTTGTGCCTCCTTTTTTTTAGCAATTCCTATCGGGCTTGATGGAAGAAGACAAATTGGAGGAAAAACATTAGGGAAATGGAATTTGTTTTTTTTACGAAAAATAAGTCTTTCTCTTGTTTTTTATACACTCTTTTTGTCATTGAATCTTATTATCCCTCTTGGGCTAGACTCTTTTAATAGCTATGCCGATAGCTATTTAGAACAATTTTGGTCTTTTGGTGAAGTAATTGGTTTGGAAATGATACTCTTAACCATCTTGATGAGTCTTTCCCAAGTTCCAATCGCTTTTGTAGTCACTTCGTATAATGAAAGGAGAAAAAAAAAACTATCGGCTTCTTTTCGTTTCATTGTTTTTTATATATTCTTAGCCTCAGGCGTCTTAACGCCGTCTGTAGACGCGTATACGCAAATCAGTTTTGCAGTGAGTGCACTCCTTCTTTTCAGCTTCATTCTTCTTTATATTTTAAAACGCACACGTGTAAGAAGTTCACTTCAACAAGCTCTTCGATAATATTGAAAAATTTTAAAATAAGAATACTTTCATTGAAAGTGACGTTTTTCAAAAGTTTATTCCCCAAAAGAGGTAGCTTTTTTCAAACATGGTTTTCAAGAAATTTTTCATCCCTTTTTCTTTTTTACTTTTTATAAAGATATGATTAAAAAATTTACTAAATTTTCCATTTCTTCTTTTTTTGCTATCTGGCTCTTTTTAGGGCCCCAAGCATCTTTTGCTTTTCCAATTTATGCCCAACAAGCTTATGAAAGCCCACGAGAAGCCAATGGTAGAATTGTTTGCGCAAATTGCCATTTAGCGCAAAAACCAACGGAATTTGAAGCACCCACTTCTGTTTTACCGGATAGCGTATTTGAAACGATTGTCAAAATCCCTTATGATTTAACTCAAAAGCAAGTGTTAGGAAACGGTCAAAAAGGTGGGCTGAATGTAGGCGCAGTTGTGATTTTACCCGAAGGGTTCCAACTTGCACCGAAGTCACGTCTCGAGGGTGAACTAAAAGCAAAAATGAAAGGAATTTATATTACACCGTATAGTGCTACCAAAGAAAATATTCTTGTTGTAGGACCTATTGCCGGTGAAAAAAATCAAGAAATTCCATTTCCTATTTTATCACCCGACCCTGAAAAAAATAAAAATGCTTTTTATGTAAAATATCCTATTTATGTAGGAGCAAATCGTGGACGTGGACAAATTTATCCAACAGGTGATAAAACAAATAATAACCTTTATACAGCAGCAGGTGCTGGGAAAATTCAAACGATTCAAAGGGGAGAAAAGGAAGTTGAAATTACAATTCTAACGACGGATGGACAAAGTAAAACACAAAAAATTCCAAAAGAAGTTGACCTTATTGTGAAAGAAAACCAAACAATTCAACAAGACCAACCATTAACCGTGAATCCGAATGTGGGTGGGTTTGGACAAACAGAAACGGAAATTGTATTACAAAGCCCAGCTCGTATTTACGGTTTCGTAGCTTTTTGTTTTTCTGTCATTGTGAGTCAAGCAATGCTTGTTTTCAAGAAAAAACAATTTGAAAAAGTGCAATTAGCAGAATTAGATTTTTAATTCTACGCATATAAAAGTACTTTCAAAGATAAAAATTAGTAAGAAAAAATGATTCTAAATGGAGGGAACTTATTCTCTCCAATCTTTTTTAGGATCTCTGAATCTTTGGAGGGGTATGGAGAGAGTTTTTCGGAAAAAAGGAAAGATAGTTAAGTAGACGTAAAACTCATAAAAAAGAATCCAGACTTGATAGGCCTCAAAAAGCTATGGAAAGATTCCTAGTTTTGACGTCGTGACATTCCAAAAAAGATTCCTAAATCCATTGAACGTTGAAAAACGAAGGGCTTTTTCACCCCTCGTTTTTCAACATTTTGTTCCTATGATTCCTCTTTTTTATGGACAAATCGGGTGTATGTTTTATAAAAAAGTTTTCAAAAAAGGAAGAAATCTACTTGAGTATATATGAAAAAAACATTATCTATAACAGTTTATAATGAATCAGGAGTTCTAACGCGTATTGCGACCGTATTTTCGAGTCGGGGTTTTAATTTGGATAGCATTGCGGTGGGCCCTACAGAAAATTTGGGAATCTCTAAAATTATTATTGTGTTACCAGGAGATCATCAAACAATTGAACAAATTACCAAGCAGTTAAAAAAGTTAATTCAGGTCATCGAGGTCAAAGATATAACTTCATCACCTTGTGTAGAACGTGAGTTAATGCTCTTAAAGTTGCAAACCAATTTGAAAAACCGTTCGGAAATCTTAGAGATTGTTCAAATTTTTCGATCCAAAGTAGTGGATATCGCAGAAAACTCCATGACAATTGAAGTTACGGGAGATCCAGGAAAAATTCTGACCATTCAAAAGCTTTTACATCCTTATCCTATTTTAGAAATTGTTCGAACAGGAAAAATCTCTGTGGAACGTGAGCTGGGGATCAATACAGAATTACTCAAAGCAATTTCTTAAGAAGAAGAAAAAATTATCTGTTTTTTAAAAAAGAAATGAAAAGCATTATAGAGAAGAATAGAGTCTTTTATTCGAAGGGCAAAATTTTTTAGTTTTTCTTGGTAAATCTCGTTGGAAAAACTCTTTTTTTTCTAAATATGTTTTTCAAAATCGTTCCTAGCGACTCGGTAAGTTTAGAATCATGATACGAACCTACTTCTGTCTATTCGAAAGAATCCATAGCAAAATTTTCCTACAGAGAGAAGATAGGTAGCTCTGTCTATTGTAACCAAAGAACCCATCTTTCCTTCTTTTTGAAATTGATTTATAATATTTCTGCATAGGAATTAAGACAGTATAGCCAAGTCGGTAAGGCTTTGGATTGCAAATCCTTCATTCCCCAGTTCGAGTCTGGGTACTGTCTAATCGTCGACACAAAGTTTTTCGTGGGATTTACCATCTCTTGAAAAGTGGGAACAGAACTCAAAG
>Ga0138272_1106765_pt1 | contig 9669 bp, 1 predicted proteins | sample C_130709_E_mt_FD_106911 | JGI IMG/M metagenome (GOLD analysis project Ga0138272, IMG submission 106911) | Freshwater microbial communities from Lake Croche, Canada - C_130709_E_mt (Metagenome Metatranscriptome) | ecosystem: Environmental > Aquatic > Freshwater > Lake | place: Canada: Quebec...
GTGTTGCAGCGCGGGTGCGCTATGGGTGCTTGTTGCTCGGGTGGCTTAGTTGCCTTTCACCACCGAGAGGGTTTGCACGCTGCCGTCGGTGCCATACACACGCACCTGGTAGGCGCCTGCTTGCAGCTCCGTGCCGAACACCGTGCGCTCTGCCGTGATCGTGCGGCGCGAAAGCACCGTGCGACCGGCCATGTCCACCACTTCGTAACCAGCAGCGTTCTGCGTGAGCAGCGTTACTTCGGTTGTGAAGGGGTTGGGGTAAGCGGCGGCGTTGAAGCCACCGGCGATGCCTGCCATGCCGCGAGGTGTGGCAGGAGCGATGATCAAGGGGCAGATGCTGCCGTTGTTCGCGCTCACATTGCCATCCAAACGGGTTTGAACACGCACGAAGTACGTGGTGCCGGCGCTCAAGGCGGGGGTCACGCTGCTCAGCGTCAGGTAAGGGCTTGCTTGCGATACGCTGGCCACCAACGTGGGCACAATCGTGTCGCTGTAGATGTTGAACACATAACCGTCAATACCGGCCACGATGATCGCGCCCACATAGCCGCTCAACGCACGGGTGCCACCGCACTCGTTAGGGCGCAGGCTCGTGGGGTTAAGCACAGTCAAAGGTGTGGTCGTGATCGTGCACGTGGTGCCGAAGTTGCCAGGCGTGTTGTCGATGATGCCACGCACTTGCACGCTATACGTTGCGCCATAGCTCAACGCGGGTGACAGTGAACTCAGGTTCACGAAGCGGCTGGCCTGGATCACGCTCGACACCACGTTCGTGGCCGTGTTCGTGAACCGGAACTCATACGCTGCAGCGAAGTTCACCAGGTCGGCCGCCACATAGTCGCCCACAAGGCCGATGTTCTGGCGGTTGCAATCGAAGGTGCGCAACTGGGTCGTAGGCACCGTGATGGGGGTCGGGTTGGGGATCGTTACGATCTGGCAGGCAGTGCCGGGCAGGCCGTAAATGCCACGGGCGTTGGCACGCACAGTCACATTATACGTAGAGCCATAAAGCAGGCCTGCATACCCTGCACCGCTTCCGGTGCCCAGGCGCATCAAGCTGCTGTTGTTGGCGGTGTTCACCACCACCGCTGTACCTTGGTTCACACCGCCCAGCGTGCGCTGGAACGTGTATTCCAAGAAGGTAGCACCGGAAACAGGGTTGGCCAGCACATAGTTGCGGCCAGTGGCCAGTGTGAAGTGTGTGTAACCGCAGTCATACGCACGCAGGCTTGTGCCGGCAGGGGCGTTGGGCACCACGGCGAACTCGTCGAAGGCCACACCACCACCCGTAGGAATCACAGAGGGGTCGCTGGCGAAGGCGATGCGCAGGCGCACCACCTGGCCGATAACGGCAGCAGGCAGTTGGATCTGACGGGACACATAGCCCTGGCTCGAAACACCCACAGTGCCCACAGTGCCCGTTGAGGCGCCGTTGAAGTAACCATTGGTGCCCACGAAGCCTGATACGGTTGTGCTGCTGAAGGTGTTGCTGTTATACCAACCCGACTGAACAGTGCCCACGTTGTTCCACGTGCCGCCGTTGTTCGTTGAGTATTGGAGTGAGGCACCATCCCAGCTGCTTTCTGATAACCACCAAATTTTGAAGGTAACATAAGGAGCAGCGGTCAGGCTGGTGAAGTCCATGCAAGGGCTCGCTACATACGATGCCTCGCTGTTGTTATACGTGCCAGAAAGGCTGGTAACCCAGGCTTTCGTGCCTGCAGAAGCGCCTACAATGTTGGCGAGTGTGCTGCCCGTGTGGGCTGGTGTGCCAAGCACCCAGCTGCTGTTCGTGCCGCCAGCCGTCCATCCGTTGTTGGACGATTCGAACGATTGGTAGTAAGGGAAGCTGCTGATCACAGGGTTCGAAACCACAATGGTGGTGGTGCCGTTGTTTGTGGCGTCGGCATCAGGCACTTTCAAGGTTTTGGCAAACACGTTGTAAGAACCGGTAGCAGACAGGTTGGCCGTTTGCGTAAAGGTGTAGTTCACCGTTTGCAAAGGGTTCAAGTTAGCTGTCAGGGTCAGGGTGGCATTCACAGGTGCACCGCCGTTGATGGCATAACGCACAGGGATTGTGGTGCCAGAGCTCAAACGAGCCACACCATAGTTGGTGATGGTGGCGGTAACCACACTGGCGCCTGAAGGCTGGCAAGCATTGCCCGTGTTCACGGTCACAGCGCTCACGCCCACGTCTGTGGTGTTCACGGTGTTGATGCCGAAGTTATCGAAGTACGAGTAGAAGCCTGTGCTTGCAGATTTTTGCGATACGCGCACCACAATGTCCTGACCTGCATAGGCTGTCAAGGGGAAGTAAGCGAGTTCGAAACCTGTGCCACCTGTGGTAGCGTTAGAAGAGTTCAAGCGACCCAATTCGGTGAAGCTCACACCGCAATCGGTGCTCACAAGCACTTTCACGGTATCACCAGCAGCGAAGGTGTAGCTGCCACCTGCGCCATAGCTGGTGCTGGGGTGGTATTGGAACAACACGTTGGAGTTGGCAGGCACATTGGTGATACGACCGGTTTGGAAGTAGTTGTTTGTGCTGCCGCTGTAGGTGTACATGTAAAGGCCGTTCGATCCATTGTCGCCTGAGCCAGCCAGGATGTAGGCATTGCTACCCGACCATGCCGTGGGCAGGTTGGTGGTGCCGTTGAAGTTCTGGCTGTAAGGGTACGTGAACGAGGGCTGCACAGTGCGCGAAAGGTTGCCGAACACGTTGTTGTTGTTACGGCCATCGTTTGTGGCGCTGATTGTGCCGTTGAACACATACGTGCCTGCTTGCGTCATGTTCACATAACCTACAGTGTAAGTGGCAGTGGCATTGCGGGCCAAAGTACCTGTGTTGAGTGTAGTAGTGAACGTGGTAGGGAAGCTGCCGCTCACCGTGCCGTTAACGGTCACAGGGTCGGTGCTGAAATCCCAGGTTTGCAGGCCGGTGTTAGTGAAGGTAGCTTCCACGCGGGTGTTGGCTGTGTAGCAACCAGTTGCTGCAGGGCTCACAATGGCATTGGCCGTGAGGTCAAGCATAATGGGCTGCTCAACAGCAATTTGATCGAGGTAGTTGTCGAAGTCGCTGGGCGACTGGCTGCGGGCTACATATTTGATAAAAACGTTCTGGCCAGCGTATGCACCCAATTGGATGGTATCATTCAGGTAGGCGTTCACGGTGTTGTTAAATGTAGACACGTTGTAGCTCTTGATGAGCGAGAACGTAGTGCCGCAATCGGTGCTGATATAGATGTTCAGCGAGTCACCGGCGATGAAGGGGTGAGGTGTGGTGCTGGCGTAGTTCAATGCTTTGTAAGCATACGACAGGTAGGTCTGAGCATTGATGCCCGAGATCACAGGTTGGTTCAGTGTGGCAAGAGCCGAAGTACCCGTGCTATACACGTCCACTTTGATGCCGTTGTTTGAACCGTTGGCACCGGCACCGGCCGTTACCGTCCAGCCTGTGCTAAAACCACCGTTTGCACTCCAGCCCAAAGGCAGGTTCGTGTTGAAATCAAACGATTGTGAGTAAGGCATAGGGAACGTGTAAAGCACGTTGCGGGTGGTGTATGTGAAGCTGTTGTTGCTGGCTTTCTGGTCAGCGGCGGCCACAATGGTGCCGTTGAAGGTGTATGTGCCAGATGTGCTCATGTTCAGGTTGCCCACCACATAAGTACCGGTTGCGCCGGCGGCAAGGGTGCCGCTGCTCAAGGTGGTGCTTAGGGTTTGGGGAGCCACGCCGCCTACGGTGATGTTCAGGGTAGCGTTATTCGTTGCAAAGTCCCAGGCAGTAACACCCGTGTTTTTGATGGTAACAGTTACAGGCTCGCTTGCACCATAGCAACCGGCAGTTGCAGGTGTGGTGAAGGCAAGGCCGTCAAGGTCGTTGCTGAGGTAGTTCTCCACAGCAATGTCATCCACACGGAAGTACTGGCCGGTGCTCACAGTTTTGGTCTTCCATTGGAACACCACGTTTTGGCCTGTGTAGGCGCTCAGCGAAACGGTGTCGTTACGGTATGCAGAAGCGGTGGCTTGCACATAGTTGCTGCTGGTGATGGCGCGCAACAAGCTGAAGCTGTTGCCGCAATCGGTGCTCACATACAGGTTCAACGAGTCACCGGTGGTCATGGCATACTGCGTGGTGCCTGCATAGTCAGAAACTTTGTAGGAATACGCGATGTAGCCATTGGCCAGCACAGGGCCGAAGATGGGCGTGCGGGCGCTGTTCACGCTCGTGTTGCCGCTGTAGTTGTAGTTGTAGATGGCTGTGGTGCCGCCGTTGCCATACGTGGTGTTCGTGTACCAGGTGGTCAAAGCCCAGCCTGTGGGCGTTGCTGTGCTGGCATCGAAGTCTTGCGAATAAGGCGTAGCGAAAGTGGGCAACACGGTGCGGGTTGCCGTAGCAAAGCTGTTGTTGCCTGCTTTCTGGTCGGCAGCGCTGGTGAGTGTGCCATTGAAGGTATAGGTACCTGCAGTGGTCATGTTCAGTGAGCCGAGCACATAGGTAGCGGTTGCGCCAGGAGCAAGGGTGCCGCTGGTGATGTTGCTGGTGAGGGTGTTGGTTACAGTGCCTGTGATGGCAGCCGAAAGGGCCACGTTGTTCGTGCTGAAGTTCCAAGCGTTTTGGCCCACGTTTTTCACGCGCACCGTCACGTTCTCCGTTGCACCATAGCAGCCACTGGCAGCAGGGGTGGTGAAGATTTGGGCAGCGAGGTCATTCGCCAGGTAAGGCTCAATGGCAATGTCATCCAAACGGAAGTAGATGCCCGAGCTTACGGTTTTGGTTCTCCACTGGAACAGAACATTCTGGCCGGTGTAAGCACCAAGTTGCACGGTGTCGTTCACATACACAAAACCGTTTGCAGCCACATAGTTGCTGCTGGTGATGGAACGCAAGCGGGTGTATGAAGCGCCGCAGTTGGTGCTGATGTACAGGTTGAGCGAGTCACCAGCCACCATGGTGTAAGGCGTTGTGCCGGCATAGTCAGAAACTTTGTAGGCATAAGCGATATACGAGTTGGCAGGCAGGTTTGTGATCACAGGCGTGCGCGCTGTAGGCACAGTGGTGTTGGTGCTGTAGTTGTAGTTGTAAATCGCAGTGGTAGCGTTGTTACCATACGTGGTGTTCGTGTACCAGGTGTTCAGCGCCCAGCCTGTGGGCGTTGCGGTGCTGGCATCGAAGTTTTGGCTGTAAGGCGTGGCAAAGGCATCAATCACCGTGCGGGTTGCAGTGGCGAAGCTGTTGTTGCTGGTTTTTTGGTCAGCTGCTGCAGTGAGGCTACCGGTGAAGGTGTAGGTGCCGGCAGTGGCCATGCTCAAGGTGCCCACAGTGTAGGTGCCTGTGGCGCCAGCGTTCAGGGTGCCGCTGGTGAGGGGCAGGCTGAGCGTGCCAGAGAAAGCACCGGCAACAGTCACGTTGATCGTGGCGTTGTTTGTGCTGAAATCCCATGCGTTGCTGCCAGCGTTTTTCACCGTCACAATCACGTTCTGGGTGCCGTTGTAGCAACCGGTTGCGCTGGGGCTGGTGAAGGCAAGGCCTTGCAAATCGTTGGCCAAAGGCGTGTCGATCGCGAAGTTGTCGATACGGTCATACCAGCCGCCAGTGCTGCTGGGGCCAGCTTTGGCCACCAGTTTAATCTGGATGCTTTGGCCCACATAAGGCGCCAGGCTGATCGTGTCGAAACGGTAGCCGAGGGTGTTGTTGGTGGCCAGGGTGGTGGCGTTGTAGCTCTTCAAAATGCTGAAGCTGCTGCCGCAGTTGCTGCTGATCATCACGTTCAGTGAGTCACCGGCTTGCATGGTGTAAGGAATGGTACCGGCATAGTCCGACAGTTGAACTGCGTAGCTCAAGCGGGAGTTGCTTTGCACATTCGTGAACACAGGCGTGGTGGCGCTGTAGTTGTAGTTGGCATACTGGTAGGCATACAAGGCGTAGCCGTTGTTACCATAACCATAAGGGGTGGAGTTATACCAACCGCTGATGTTTGTCCAGCCGGTGGGCAGTACGCCAGCAGCGGCATCAAAGTCAACCGCATAAGGTGTGGCTTGTGTGGCCACGATGGTGCGGCTGTATGAGGCGTTATCGTTGGTGGCCAGCAGGTCACCGGTCATGCTCACATTCAGTGAATAGGAATACGAACCGGCGGCAGTCATGGTGATGTTGCCGAAGTTGATGGTACGTGATGCGCCGCTGGCCAGCGTGCCGCTGGTGAGCGTTTGTGTGAAGATCACGGGCGATGAACCAGGAATGTTCACCGTCATGGTGATGGTGGCGTTGTTCGAAGCAAAGTTGAGTGCGTTCAAACCGGCGTTCAAAATCGTGGCAGACACAGCCTGGCTTGCCTGGGGGCAGGTGGCGGTGTTGGGTGTTAACAATTTATATGCAGCAAGGTCAGTGCCGGGAGCGGGGGCGCCAAACACACTCACGGTGTGCAAACCAGCGCCAGTGCCCCAACCGCCAGCGGCGTGATACACGCGCACATAGTAGGTTTGGCTTGTGGCCAGGCCGGTGGCATTGATCACTTCGTTCAAACCAATGCCATAGGTGTTCACGCAGGCAACGCTGGTGAAGCTGGCATCCATAATTTCAACAGCGGGGTTGAAACCAGCACCGGCGGTAACCACAATGCTGTCGCTGGTGTTGTTGGCCACAAAGCGATACCATACGTCATCATCGGGGGTGCCGGTGCATGCAGGGTAGTTGCTTTGGGTTGCAATGTAGCTTAGGCCATTCACAGGGGTTGCTGTGAGCGATGAGGAACCCACCGTTACGGCATAAGCGCCGGCAGGGTCATCGTTGCTGGGAGGAGCAGGCACAGCGAAGGGAGAGATGAAGAAGTATCCAGGATCGGAAACGCCTGCAGTGCCCCAGCTTGTGCCGTTGTGATACACACGCACATAATACGTGGCCAAAGGCGTGGTTGCGGTTGCACCGGTCAAAGCAATGGTGCTCAACAAACCGGCGCCGGGTGCTGTGTTGCACGCAATGCTGTTCAGGTTGGCATCATAAATCTGGAACACGGGGTTGTAGTTCTCGCCGCCAATCACACGCACATTGGTGTTGCTGCTGTTGGCCACAAATTGGAACCACACGTCGTCATCGGCGTTGGCTTGGGTGCCGCCTGCACACACAGGGTAGCCGGCGCTGGCCGTTGCGCCTGCACTGCGATAGCGCGTGCCGCAGAAGTCAGCCGAGCTGCTGGGGGGCGAGGTGGGCACAGGCAACAGGATGGCTGTTGCAGGCTCATCGTTGCTCACCACGTTGCTATACACCGTGCTGATGCCGGTATAGGCCGTGTTGGGTGTGAACACATACGCGACGTTACAGCTTTGGGCCAGTTTCATCACATCATTGGCTGTTGCCGTGCTGAATTTCAGCGTGTCGGCTTGCACCTGGGCAAAGAATTTGCTGGCCACACGGTTTGCAGCGCTGTTGGCATAGAGCGAAGACGTCATACCCACAGAGTAGCTGTAGTTGATGTTGCTCTGGCCGGTGGTGGTCACCATGTTGCCATAGCGATACTCGATGGTGTTGCTTGTTTCGTTCAACACAATCTGGAAGTTCAGGTCAGGGCTGGCCTGGCCGTAGCGTTCCATACCCACCCACTCCAGAATGAACTGGCGGTTGGGAGCTGAGCCGATGGTTTGGTATTTCAGGGCTGCGTTCAATGTGATTGCAGTACCTGTGTTGCCCTGGGCCACAAGGTCTTCCCAGAAGGGGGCAAGCATGCCGCCTGTGAGTGAGCTGGTGAGCAGGTTGTTGCTATACGAGGTGGAGGTGTTAGCCAGGTTAAACGTGGCCCAACCGTTGGTGCTGCCAATGATGTTGCTGTAAGTAACGCCATCATAGCTGAAGTTGAAGCCAATAGGCATCGCCTTGGTGTAGTTATCATCAGTGCTGGTGCTGTTCCACAAAGGCGTGTTGCCAGTGGCAGCAATGGAGCTGTAGGTGATGTTGCTTTGGGTCACGTTGTAACCAGCGCCAAAGCCTGTGGCTGTGGGGGCGGTGGTGGTAAACGAAGAACTGAGGGTGTTGCTGGAGGTATCACCCACGGCGCAAATGGTGCGCACAGCCACTTTGTAGCTGCTGTAGCCCAAGCCCGTGAGGGGGATGCTGGCGGTGGTACCAGTGTAACTCAGGCTCGTCCATGTACCTGCCACGGGGGGGGCAGTGAGGGCGCCATTGAAGAGCTGGTATTGCAAGCCGAGGCTGCCGTTGGTGGGCAAGCCGCTCACGCTCACGGTGGCGGTGGTAGCGGTGATGCTGGCCACGGTCACAGAAGTAGGGGCGTTACAGGTGGCGTTCGTGGTGAACGTGGTGCCGGCGGTCCAGGCAGAGGTATCACCCACGGCGCAGATGCTGCGCATCTGGATGGTGTAGTTGGTGCTCTTGGTGAGGCCGCTCAATGCGATGGGGCTGGCCGAAACTGCAACAGGGCTGCCAAAGTTGGTAGCCGAGGTCACTTTCAAACGGTATTGGTAGCCCAGTGAACCGTTGGAAACCACAGAATAGGCCACTGAAGCCTGTGAGCCGTTCGGGTAGGCGGCAGGCGTGATGGTGCCAATGCCGGGGGTGTTACAGGAGTTGTTGGTCGTGCCTGTGCCAATGGCCCAAACAGAAGTATCGCCCACGGCGCAGATTTTGCGCACCTGGAAGGTGTAGGCAGTTGATTTTGTCAAACCACTCACGGTTACGGGTGAGGTGGCAAAAGCCGTAGGGGCGGTGTATGTGCCCACGCTGGTCACAGCGTAGCGGTATTGGTAGCCCAAAGCAGGCGTGCTGCCGCTCTGTGTGAGCGTCATATCCGTGCTGTTGGGGTAGGCAGGTGCCGTCACGGTCAGCACACCGGCGGGGCAGGTGGCGGGCGTGAGGGTGTACTTTTTGCCCGAGGCAATAGCGTTGGTTTGCGAGTTGCTGGCCACAGTGGTGCTGGTCACGTCGGTAGCCGTCAGAATGCTCAGGTAGTCGGTTGCGCTTCCGGAGATGCCGCAAGAATAGCTGCTACCGGCATTGATAGCGCCATAGGTGTAGGTCACCTGGGGAGCAGCCACGTTGAGGGCAAACGTGGCCTGGAAACGGCCGTTGGCTGCACCGGCTGTGCTGCGGGGAATGGTCAGGAACCATTCCACGTTCAACATTGCAGAGCTGCCGCTACCGGTGAACCAGTATTTGGCATACCCGGTTGTGCCCGTGGCGCAGTCATCCCAATAAGGCGAAAACTTGGGCACGTTGGTGCCGCTGTTAATCGCATTGGAATACTGCGCACTGGCAGAGCCCGATGTAGCGTTAGAGAACGAGAGCCAGCCATCAGGTGAAACGGAGAACGTGCTGTAAGTCGTTCCGTTAAACGTGAAGGTGTTGCCCGTTCCCAGCGAGGTGTAAGGGCTGGGGGTGTCATCATTGCTGGTGTTGAGAATCTGTGTGGCTGAGCCAGGAACCGTCTGAAGAGACGCTCCCGTGCTGGCAACTGCCGCATAGTTCGCTGCCTGCGCAAATGCACCCTGCCCGGCCAGCAGCAGCCCTGCGGCCACCACCAGGCCAAACACGCCTTTCGCGCCTTTGGCCTTCATCCTGGAGAGGATAGAATTGAACATATAGAGAATTGAGTTTGTGTTCCCGATTTGTTTAGAGCTTACTTCACGCCGGGAACAGAGCGTGGAACAAGCTTAGGATGTAAC
>Ga0138272_1074655_pt1 | contig 9210 bp, 2 predicted proteins | sample C_130709_E_mt_FD_106911 | JGI IMG/M metagenome (GOLD analysis project Ga0138272, IMG submission 106911) | Freshwater microbial communities from Lake Croche, Canada - C_130709_E_mt (Metagenome Metatranscriptome) | ecosystem: Environmental > Aquatic > Freshwater > Lake | place: Canada: Quebec...
GCTATCTGTTGTTAAAGCAAAAGGACATATCCCTTCAAACATTTATCTTAGGCCTACCACTATTTAGCCACTGGCACCGTTTCCGGCTAAAGCTCAATCGCGCCAGCTGATACCTCCTAAGTATTTGAAAAGTTGCCCATATCCTCTTCTTCTACACCCCCAGATGTTGTCGGGGCATATTTATCGCCACAACGGCAGACACCACTCCATGTATATAAAGTGGTTCCAACCGTCAAGCTTGGGTCTTACATTTGAATTTGGTTCGAAGCGGAGTCAGTATTCGGACTTTGCGGTCCAATTTCCAACACCTTCGTCGAACGAGGGACTCCTAAAAGTCCCCCAAAAGAAAAATCATCTCCAACGGCTCGATACACTCTGAAGCGATCGATATTCATGAAATTTCCACCAAACACTACTAAGGGCAAAGGAATTTGCCCGTCGCGTTGTGCCTGCCAAAAATCTCCGCTATAAGAAAAATATCTTGCCGTGGACATGTGTCCTGTACTGTAGTACGGTACTTCAAACTCCGCACCACCTTCCAGGTTAATAAAAGAAACTGCTTCCCATCCCAAATCTTCCCTCTGATTTGCTACACTGACGGGAATAAGCGGAGGTCCAGTAGCGCCAAGAGAATTGGTATTCCAATTAGCGCTAACAGCCGGGTGCGGTCTCATATCGTTATTCTCCATTGTCACCGTCTCGACGAGCGGATGTTCCTCAGCGCGTGTCCAGGTAACATCCAATGATGGTTTTATCGCCTTGGGGTAAACTAGAAAAATTGAAAGTCCTTGCGATCCCAGATTAGCTATACCTGTTGTAGGGTCGCTGATCTGATCCCAGTAAATACGGAATCTCATACTCCCTCGAAAGAAAGCATAGTTCCCATACACTGCACTGTAAGTATCAGCAAATCGTCTACCGAGATTTGTAGCATCCGTGGTGTTGAGGGCCCATTCCTTGCCGTTATTAACAACAGCAGTCATAGGGGCCCATGGGCGAATGGTATACCAATCAGCATCTGTGCCTGGTGCTCCTGCATTCGGGTTGAAACTTGTCGATGGTGCGACGTATGAAATCAACTCGAACCTCTTGAGCAATTGTCGTAAACTAGTGTGTACTTCTCCCTGGCACATCGCGCCTGGTAAAATATCCACACTATCTGCTCTCTGTGTTTCAGTCATGGTCTTAGCCTCTTCTCCTCCAATCTGTGCAATAGCATCCAACTCATTCGAATCAGACACTCCAATCGGTTTTTGTCGTTTGTTCAATTTGTGTATTTTGTTGTCTTCAATAGGGGTGGATGCCGCTAGCATCGCCGCCGGTGCCGCCAAAAGATTCGGTAGCGTTGACGAACGACGCGGAACGGCAAATTGTGCATTCTCCATATGTGCAAAAACAACGATATTCACGTCAGGGTTGACTGTGCTCATCGATGTTAATTTATTGAGAATGACAAGTTCTACCTCTCCTATCGAAAAATTCTTTGCATCAACCGTAGCAGCGATCGGTGCATTCCATTGTGGCCATTGTGTCAACATCCATGGCCGGGATGATACGTAGGGGACACGGAATCTAAATGATGACGTTGCCGCCAAATCAATGTCTTCGGTCATGGTAAAACCTGGGACGTTGTTAAGATTCTGTGATGTTCCTGGAAAAATGTCACCCACGTATGGTTTAAAATTCACTCGAAGTCGACCTGAGTGAAGTTGTGTCTTAGCAAAGTGGAAAGTGTATACAATATCCCCTCTCCACATATGATATTTATCAGCAATGAATGCGGCATGTGTATTTCTCACCTCCACATTCCTCACTCGAGCCAAAGCTGGTGTTACATTGTTGGAATTCCAGCATAAAGCGAGTGGTGTGCATCTATATGTTGCCAAAACTTGGTCTTGTTGTGATGTTGATCCAACAGACTTCCAAATGACAGCATCTATAGCTGAAGGTCGCGAAACAATGTAAGATAAATTCATCTCATCTTCATCCGTTCCTGCAAAACCTGACAAGGTCTGCAGCTCTGTTGCAACGCTGGCACCCAACTTGATGCATGTGTCAACTCCATCCATATTCAAATGTCCTCGAAATGCTTGGTGTCTGTTAAATTGTATAGTCGGTGTATTTGTCGGTTTAGAAAATCCAAAAAATCGTGCAATTCCAGATACTGAACTTGCAAGTGCCTCCACTGGTTGTGAAAGCGCTCCCAAGCCCAAAGCCGGTAGGGTTTTAGAGATAACAGATCCCACAGTTCCTACAGCTCCGGAAATCATTCCCGTCTTTCTCAGAGTCGTAGCTTCCCCTCCAATCTGAGCAAATGCTGGTGCAATTGCTCCACTGGTTGGGAAGCGCAACTCTACATCCTCAAAGTTAGCCCACAAAGTCCATGTCACTGGTGTTGCAATACCAGCCCCTATTGTCAGGGGAGATAAAACTTGAAGGTTCATCTTTCCAAAAGTTCCCTGTCCCGTCACCAAATTTGCAAATAAATGTTGTGATATGTAAGGTGTAAGAAATTCCATTGATGTGTTATTAGCCAAATTCATTGTTACATGTGTGCATCCTGTCAAAGATGTAAGTGTACTATACAGGCTGTTAACCTTCGATACCATATAGTCCGCATGTGGGACATATGACATCAAAAGTATACCTGCATAGGATGGTTGTGAATTAACTTGTAGTCGTAGTCTAATTTTTGCTTTCATGAGAGTAAAACCCAATATTTTCCGTGTAATTTGGTCCGCATAAGCGGAATTGAACATGGCGTCCGGAAACGTCCATGATCCTAAACTAATCGTTGATAATTGTGTTGTATCCCATGTACCTTGTGATAAAATAATTGGTCGTCTTAAAAAGTCGTGTATATCTCGTTTTGTTGAATCCCCTACTGTATCATAAAGTGTTTTTGGTAAAGTGCGCATGTTGCTCGAATATTGATCCGTTGATGTATCTCCATCCTCGCGAAATGTGACTGTGTCTTGTGTAATCTGTATTGTGTTGTCAACTGTGTCTTCATTTGAATTAAAATTTTGTTGTGCAGGCAAAGTGTTACATGTGAATCATGCCTATTAGTATCACATGTTCCCATGTTGCTCTAGGATTTGGGAGGATTGCTCCCGAGGCTCCTTAAGCAGTAGAGCTAAATAGCTCACCTCCTCGCATGGCAGCGGTTCATAGTTCGTTTTTACATGGGTATTGGTATTAAACTATGCTGATCACGCCACGCCGTGCAGTTTTACGTCATGCCGGACGGTGTTTCCCTAGAAACGTTCCTCACGGGGAATGTGATAGTAAATGAAACCTTCATTCACCAACCCCGGAAGTTCCGCCTCTCGAGCAGCTGCAAGAATTTTCGCAGCCCAATCGTCAAAAAATTTTTTATCGCAATGTGCGGCAATCTCTTGTAGAACATTTTGAATTGTATCTACTTCGATCACCTTGGTGTCAATTACGTTGTTTTTCCGTGTCCAATTTAAGCTTTCCAATCTTGATTCCATATCAGCCGGGCATGTATGTCTTCCCAGCCATTTTGAAAATTTGAATTGTCGTTTTAAAAATTGTGTGTCATATATGTCAATTGTTTTCCGAATTATACCTGTCTTCGCAGCATCTGTGTAAACCATTCCTAATTTAGCAAACGCTGGAATTAATGTCTCCATGTTGAAAAATTCCGCCGCGATTGGCGAAACTCCTACAACATTGTCATCTCCATAAATGATCATTCGTACGTGTTCATGAAATGCCTTCATACTGCGGTATTCTGGTGGAGCCACCATTAACCATACAATGCGAAAACATATTTTAAGTGCTATTGTGTCGATAATTGTTGTGCCAACGCATCCTGACGGTACATTGTGTAGTGCTTGATATATCACTCCACGAAAGTATCGTGTTGCATTGACAACATTTGTCCAAATTGATTCCCGTGCAGTGGTGTTTCCATCACTGTACAGTCGATCGAGTATCTCTTCAACACCCCACAGCGCTTCCAACGCTAATGAGACGTCAAGTCCTTGAAAATCTCCATCGAATGCAGTGTGTCCATATTTTGTGATGTATTTGAATAGTGCCTCCCATTCTGCCGACCACACATTTATCCCCACACCAGAACCATTGTAGATCCTGTTGTGTTGTATGTGTGTCAGTGCAGTCTGGAAGTATTTCCGAAATAAAATGTTAAAGTGCATAGGTCCATTAGAGAAAACTCGCGTCTTCCCCTCTTCCACCTTTGCTATAGGTCTACGTTCATCTTTCAATGTGTCTACCCATAGCACATCCATTCTTTCGCCGTTCTGTGCTTTCTTCTCCAAGTCTTCCACATCTTGTCGTAATCGTTGTGCGTTCTCTGATGTAAAGTCGTAATCATCGCGTCCCATCCATTTGGTTTTTCCTTTTCCTCTGTTCTTCTCTTTAGAATAGGGATAACCCGGGGATGTAACGCGTGATATTCCGTGTATCAATTCCTCTGTCTCCACACCAGCAATTGCTTCCTCGTGTGTTAACACCTTCATCTCAATCTTCGTGTCTCTGTGGTTATATGCCAACTCTTCAAAGACATCGTCGATAGCGATTCGTAGGTGTTCTGGGTCGAGACGAGGCAATGCCTTGCCTCCCTTCTCTGCGCCCATCCTTAAAGGATCTATCAATTTTCCCTCCTTCTCAAATGGTCGTAGATAAGCTGGTTTGCATGTTGGTGTCGATAATTTTCCGTGCAATGATGATGGTATGATGTTGGATTTAGCAATTTCCGCTGGTCCGTCTGGCAACGAACCAACAGGTAAGAATTCTCCTTTAATAGGAACCTCTGCAGGTTCTAAATGTGAATAGGATCCTTCCATTTGTGCTAATTTGTCAAAATTTTCCAAAGCAGATTCAATCATCTCCCTCCATATTGCCGAAGCCCAGTTCTTCCCACTGGCGCTACCGGCAACATGCATTCCTATAATCTTCTCTGCTGATTGTCGATCGCAAACTGTGAGTATCATCCCACAGTCTCCTTTTTGTGTGTCGATATCATATTCATATGCATCACGAATAGAAACGACGTCTTTGTTAGACAGGTTATAGTTCAACCCATCAACTGGACGTACTGTTCCTTTCATTTGCATTGTGTCAAGTTCGCCTTTTGGTGTTCTTCGGTACCCGCTCAGTGTAGATTTGAATCTTCCTTCTAAGCGAGAACTTCTTTCGTGTGAGGCAAACAATTTAACAATGTTCGGTCTATGTGGCATCCATTTGCGTAAATTAATGAATGCAACATCGTGCTCTTCTTGGAAAACATAATCATCCAAAAATGTGTCAATGGGTAATTCAAACCCCTCAACAGCATCATGTCTTCTAAGAATAACACTCTTGGCAAAGTGTATATCCAACATTGCGGTAACAAAATGACAAGGCATCATAAGAATGGTGCCTGTAACAATAGTTCCATTACCGTAATGTCTCTCAACAATCTGTCCTTCTTCCTCGCATGTCACTGAGATAAAGAACTGATTGCGTCGAATTTTCTCAATGATGTTTTGTTGTGCTTTGTCTTCAGCCATCTCAGCCTTCTTCGCCAATCGTGTGAATTTCATGTGTGCATTGGTCTTCATATGGATACGAGCCTTCGGTTGTTGGGCTCGCGTGTCACTCTCTGCTTCCTCACCTGGAGTCCGGAATTTCTCCCGAACCTTCTTGGTAAAATAGCAGAGGGCAATAATAGTGCCTGTTGTGATGAGGGCACTACCCGCAAAAGTGTTAAAGTAATGTAACAGAGAATCAAAAAGTGGTATCGCAACGCGACTCCAAACCTCCTTGACTCGATCTGTGTGTGATGTCCATCGTTGTCTCAGCGATCGCGCAATCTCATTAAGTTGTGTCCATACAGACTCGGTTCGTTTGTCTTTCTCTGGTCGTGTGAAACATCTCACAATAACATCTTGCGGTGTTATGAAATGTTCGTCCCAATCAATATCGCGTAGCATTGTGCTATCAGAACACTCGAGCTGGTTAAGCTCAGAGCGTATAATAACAGCATCAAGTTTAATATCTCCATTGTCTGGTGTGTCTGGTTCATTTGCTATAGCTTCCCATTTCTCTTTGAGTTTCCTCAGAGATAGGACGCCATATGGTGTCATTGTCAGTATTCCTTCAGCGCGCTCTCTAGCTTGATTTTCTTCATTTGAAGCTTCATCTGTCCCATCGATCTGGGCCTCGATTACTTCCTCATAATCAACTAGTGGTCGCGTCTCTTCATCCATCTTCTCGACTGTGCCATCACCTGATTGTCCTTCGTCCAAACGAGCAGCATACGTTTTAAGCATTGCTGAAAGTCCAGTACTCTGATTGTCTCTCTCTCGCAAGTCCTTCCTCAAAATAGCAGCCATCTCGTGAAACGAGATAGGTATCTGCTCATCAATCTGATTTTTATTACAAGGGTCAAAGCGTACAAATTCATAAACATTAAGATTAAATGGCATCTTAACTCCATTCACAACAGGTGCGTCCCTACGCGCCTTCGCAGTGTCAAGAGTTATTACATCATGACCGTGCATTTTTTTGAGTTTTTGATATTGTGGTTTCACCCTCACCTGGTAAGCGAAAGCAAAACGGTTAAATACAGCATCTGGATAAGTAAGTGATTGTATGTCAAGATTAGCATTATTAGTTGAGCAAATTAAAGATTTAGAATCAAAGTATGTGTTAGCTTTCTGTGAAATGTCAGCCATGTGTAGTGCATAAGGAAAATTACCCACAGCCCTAATTATTTCGAAAAATTCAATGTTTGGCGCGGTAGGGCTATCACGCATCTGAAATGCGTCATCAATAACCCAAACATACTGTCCGTTGTAGCCATCTGCGTACTCCTGTTCAACAGCACGCATGTACATCTGATCTTCAATGTCTTTCGCCATTCCGAACTCGGCTAAAAGTTCAGCTGCCAAAAAATATTGCATCGTTGATTTACCAATCTGTGATTCTCCGACTAGCCACACTAATTGCGGAACCGCTCGAACACCTTTTGGTCTCCCATAAGTATTCATAGCAGTATCTTTCATTCGTGCAGCCAAAGCAAGCATCCTCTTCACATTCTCAATTGTCTCTCTATCCATCAACAACCTATGTTCCTTCAGAAGCTTATCGCCTCTGTACCACAGGTTCTTCACCTTCTCACAGCCTGATCTCGTTCTACAAATAGTCGCTAAGTCTTTTGACAACTCAACAACTTCATCCATCCATCGTGTAATCATAGGTAATCCATTCTTCTCATCAAGAGGGTCTGGTCCATACATCAACTCACGTGCGTAAGCTGACGCTTTCACAAACCACTCTTGGACGAATTTGAAAATATCACCCATACCTTTACAGGCACGCGGTAACAAATCCAATCGTCGCATCCACGCATCAGGGCTGTTGTCTCTCGAAGGAACCTTTGTTAAGGCTCCTGCGACAGTCATCGACAGTAGCATCGGAACCACGGTGGGAATCCACCGTGATGCAAATGCTGCAACGTCCAATTTATCGTCGTCATCTCCAATTTGAGCTTCCATCGTCATCTGTGACGTAGAAACCCATATGTCAAAACATGAAAAAATATTTGTGCAACCTGTAAACATAGCCTTGACTAGTGTGTAAACAAAAGAAAAAAAATCATATGAAACGCAAAGTAAACGCTTCAAAACATAAAGTGCAATAAGTGTCATAATACATAATAATAAAGTGCGAATTTCCATGGGTATAAAACCAGCTTGTGATGATAATGCTTCCTCAATCATCGCCGGAATGGCAGAAAATGCAGAAGCAATATCTTGCCTCACCTGCTGGGTTGTAAGGTGTGCCACATCCACGGCTCTGTCAACGCTGTTTGTGACAGATCCCATTCCGAAAAGATTGAGATCAAAACCAATCTGCGCAACATTTCCTTCACCAAGGAACGTATCAACCAAAAGCTTAGTGCCCTTAGCCAGAACTTCCAATCGCGAAGTATCCGTAGCTTCACTCTCATGAAACTCTCTTTCAAGTTTCTCAATCTCTCTCTGAAACCATGCTTCTCTGTTGTCTGGATCTGATCGGTCTCTATAAGCTTGCATTCGATTGACCCCACCTCTGGAGCAATTGTATCGAGGGGGGGGTGGTCGAAAGCGCTGGTTAATAGCAGGGCCGGGATTCATCTCAACATCACCACCTAACACCACATCAGGGTGCGCGGCAGCATATGCAGCAATCCTCATCGTCTTTGACAAATTAAAAATGTGTTCAGAATATGTTCGTGAATTTATCCATGTGTGTTTAATAAAATTAGCAATATTTTTGGCTTGAAAGAGATCAAAAGAGTATTCTCGTAATTCTCCAATCAAATTATGTAATTTAAAGCAAAGTTCAGAAGTTTTATCAAAATCATCGTCAACATCACAAGGAAATTCTTCCTCGTCTATGATGACCTGGGTGTAAAAAATGTCCAATTGTGTAAAAACCAAATTAATAGTATCATTCGCAGAACAAAGATTCTCAATTACCGGATCGTCAAAATAGTAAGGAAACTCAACAACCGGGTTACTGTCATCAGCATTCAATCCTTGCAAAGCAGCGCGAATAGAAGAGCGAACGATATCGTGAATATTATTAGTTGTAGCCATGATTGTAAAGTAAATTTATAAAAAAAGTGCAGAATTAGATAATGACTCTGCAAGCCATATCCCCCAGAAGACTTCTAGCGGGGAGGATAACCACCACCTAACTTCAATCCTTACGTGCGTGCTCAGGTCATGCCCGATTTTTCGTTACACGGAGAGGTAAGGGAAAGGCACGTCACTAGAACGTTCCTATCTGGTTCCTACTAAACGTCGCATCATCGATCTAACCAAAGGGGGTTGTCACCAACCAGCCCGGCCAAGGGCACTCTAATCCTAAGGTACACGACTAACTCAGTTGTTCAGTCATAGAAGTACTTGTGTTCGTGAGAAATAGTAATAAAATTAAAATTGTATTTTGTTTTATAAAATTTCTTATAACGTGCAATAAAAGTAAAAAAGTGCAAAATAAATATATACAAAGTAGAAATGTAAAATTGAAATTAAAACGAATCGCCTCGTGAAGGCCCGACAAATTACTAGAGTAAGATCATAGGGTCAATGTCGGTGCTCAGTTTGGCTAACCGAGCCGCTCGGCAAGAAAATCATGTGAGCATCAAGCCGGATAGTGTGTTCGTTGACACCTGGCAGCCCCGTCTCC
>Ga0138272_1181146_pt1 | contig 8986 bp, 2 predicted proteins | sample C_130709_E_mt_FD_106911 | JGI IMG/M metagenome (GOLD analysis project Ga0138272, IMG submission 106911) | Freshwater microbial communities from Lake Croche, Canada - C_130709_E_mt (Metagenome Metatranscriptome) | ecosystem: Environmental > Aquatic > Freshwater > Lake | place: Canada: Quebec...
ATGATAGTTGCTTGCTGCGACTATTAGAAAGTGAATTATAAAACTTTTGCTAGCTGCGAATTTAAAATTGTTATTTAATCTAATATTGCTCGCTGCGGTATTAAGATGGCTTCAACAATTTCGTTTAAAGATTTATCTGAAAAGATTAATGAGTGTTTGGAGGAGATGGAACTGTTTATTATCAATGCGGAGGAGAACCCGCCAGTAGAGGAAGAAGGAGTTAGATATCATAATGATCATGGATTGTGTGAGACTCCATATTATGTGCCAGAGATGTTACAAGAAGGAAGTGTTCGTAAGTACACACTCAGGAAGGTCACCCGTACATCAAGTGACTTGGGCATCTTGGCTGATGATATTGAGTTGAAACAACCGCTTGTTAAGATTATTTATAGAGATGATAAGGTAGTTAAGTTATTAAAATATTGTACATATCGTGAATTATTAGATAGGTATAAGAGTGACCCAAAACTCAATAAGGTGTATAATAAGTTATTGTCCATGTTTAGGAGAATTAATAAGTTAAATACTAAGGATCGTCTTAGAGTTGCACAAGTTCTTAAAGGTTATATCACGCATGAAAGAAGTCTGGTAAACTTGTATTTTATACAACAGGTGTTTACTTACTTTGGTGAGAAGGAACTATTCAATGATCTACTATTCTATTTGTTGACACCTTTCGGTGGAAACCAGGCTTGTCTCCCATCTTTCTATCGGAAAGACATCATTACCTTTATCCGTTTCAGTAATGCTGAAATTGCCGCAAAACGTTCGAAGGCGGTTTTAGCTGTCCCAGAGATGGATGGAGGTGGTAGCAACGACACCAGTGAATTAGCTAAGGCTGTAGATGAGGTGCCACAATCAGATAAAGAAGGGAATATAGTGCTTACTGATGCAGCCCCTGTTGTGGTAAATGAGGTGCCAGAGCAGGTGGAAGTCCTGGTTGCAGATCTAAAGATGAACGAAATAGAGAATAGTGCTGAACGCTTGACTGACCAGTGGATGAGATTTGGTAGGGGGCGAGAGATAACTACACAAGATGTACCTGGTTCTATAATGTTTGTTGATGATTTGCCAAAGGACTGCATATTGGAAAATATTTGTGCGCCACCAGTTAGACCATTTGAGAACCATGCATATTTTTCTGCCGATCTTAGAATTAAAATACAAATAAATAGTACACAATTTCAGTCTGGGCTTTATGTGGTTGGTTTCAGGTACTTTGAAAGAGGGGATGATGACGATCCAATTGTTACAGCTGCACAAGTAGTAACGTTAAATTCTACATTCATACACCTGCTGAACTCTAGTACAGGAGAACTTAGGGTTAAATTCGTTTGTCCCCTTTCAGCACTACCCACACGTAATAGTAGCTTGGGGTATGGTCTCAGCTTGGGATCACTTTATTTTGCATGTTTAGAACCGTTATCAACAGGGAGCAATGGCCAGAAAACAGCTAAAATCTTGTACAGCATGGCACTGGAAATGCTAAATTTTATGGTAGAAGACATAGACAGGTGTTGGCTGTAGCCGAAATGGACTCAAGGAAGACTTATTTGAACAAACCTAGTGTCACTAAACATACTCCTAGAATGTTACAATCTGCTCAACATGGAGAAGACCCAAATATACACAACACGGCTAGGAGGTGTAACCTGATATGGAGAGATGTCCATACCCTAAATAAGGGTGTTAATGCTAAATGCATCCGGATACCAGTGAAACCAACTATGCTCCAGGGTCAGGATACAATGAGTCTTATGAATTTATTTGCTTATGGAAATAGGTTTTATCGCGGAGGAATGAGGTATGTTCTTTATACGAATGTGCGAAGTGGTAATAAAGATTTGCAGGTAAGGGTTTTCCATATGCCCAATAGCATTAAGAAAGCACAGACTGTTGAGGTCTTTGATGCCCAATATTTCAAGAAATGGGAAGACTACGAAGTAGACTACGCACATGAAGTCCAGGGTACTGGTAATAATCGTATGATTAGTGTGGATGTTCCATTCTTTAATCCCAATACTATAATTATAAATGATGTTAACCCTAATTCTATAGAAGATGATTTATTGGGGGTGAATATTACCACACTTGGGGATTTGTATTTTGTATATAGTGATCCAGGGGAAACAACAGAAATAGAAATTAGTATTTATGCTAGTGTCGGCGATGGCGCACAATTCTCTACGTTCCAGGGCTTTGGTATGTTTAATCCATATATAGCAGATGTGATAGGTGTTAGTTCGAAACCCTTTACAGCAAGGAACGCAAGGAATCCACCACCCAATTCTCATAATGTCAGGAAGATCGTGCGGGCTGTACCCCAGATGGATGTAATAGCCGCAGGTATGGGGGTCTTAGGCACTGTAGGGGCTGTCGCAGATACAGTAAGCCATGTAGTTCACAATGTGGAATCAGCGATCACTACACTATTCCCAGGCGAGGATTGTGACCGGCCCGTAGAGACAAGAGAAGGAAACCATATTATACCACGGCAGGGCACTTCATTGTCTCATGGTGATGGGGTGTACCATGGATTTAATCTCAGATTAGACGCAAGTAAGCAAGTTTCCATGCCGCAACATATTATTCCACGGGGTTTGGAGAAGGACGTGGTTGAGATGTGCAAGGTAAGGGGGTTTGTTGACTCTTTTAAAATCAACCCAGACATGGCAGTGGATGACATAGTATGGCAAGCACCAAATAATCCAATGTTGTGGCAATCAAAACATGGTGATTTTATTCTGCCAACACCTTTGTCGGCAGTGTCGTCACATTTTGGTTATTATTCGGGTGGACAAAATCTTACGTTCATGGCAGTTTCATCTAAGGTTCATCAGGGTAGATTACGTATTGTATATGTGCCAGATCCATCTACCTATGCGGCAAACACGGTCGCCGGAGATGAGTGTGATGCAGTCGTACAACCAAAGAATAACTATGGGCAAGTATGGGATATTTCAAATAATCCCGAGATAACTTTTAGAATTCCGGACCAAGTCCCACTAATTTCCAATCCTATCCAAAAAGTGGACCCTGACACCGGTTTTAGAACGATACCATCTTATGGTAAGATCTATGTTTCCATCGAGGGTGAATTTGTAACTATGGAGTCCGTGGCACGTGAGATTCCAATAGTAGTTTTTGCATCAGCAGATAAGGACTTTAAATTGTCGGTTCCTGTTACTAGTCCATTAGTACGCGCAGTGGCACCACGGGATAATAACCTAAGAGCAATGTCTGTTAGTCTTAAAATCCAGACCATACCCCAAAGTCAGGAGCGGTTTGTATTAGATTATGAATTTGATATAGATGTTCACAAGAGTAAAGAATCAGATTCAGAGGTTATATATAGTGCGAGGACTACTTTCACACAAACCGTGAGTGTAGGGAGTTTAGAACCCAAGTGGCAGGCCCCGAACTTGACCATCAGTGCATTACCATGTGATTTGTATGATCAAGAGGAACAGAAGATTGTTGGTGATATTGTAGGATGCTATCCTGCAGGAGATCAAAGGATTCTAACTGACCAGAAGGAGGTTGTAGTAGGACCAGTTAATATGTACCCCATAAACTCAGGGGGAGACACAGTAGGTGAAGTGCAGATTATACGACAAAATGACCCTAGATACGTCAAATACGATACGGCTGACTCTGTAACTATAAAAATGGTATTAGGGGTGAGTAATTGGACTAACCCGGGTTTTCTGCTATGTACTAGAGTGGCCGACCCTAGTACTCGCCAGGCTGTACCAGAAATGCACCAGCCTGAAGGCGTTAGAGAAGTGGTGGCTTCTATTGCCAAACCAATAGCTAATTTTGTTAGCGAGGTGGGGGAAGGAATAGGGGCTACAGTGCCTACACCGCTAAAATTAACCGCCCTTGGTTCTGTAACTGGAGTTGGGGGCGTTGCTGGGTATGCACTTGGGCGAATCATTGACACTACAATGAATGTGGTTAGCATTGGAATGGACTGCAGTAAAGTGGTCTATGAGTATATAACAACATCTATACATAACATTTGCGAATCAGTGGCCGGTATTTCTATATCAGATGAGACACAGAGGAGAATAATAAAGGCTTTGATTACGTTGCTGAAGGTCATAAGATCGAGTCCTGCTAAGTACGTGTTGGTAGAATTTTGTAGTTTTATAATGAACGTATTAGAGACATTAGGTTATATAGATTTAGCATCAGTCTTTGCTGCAGAAGCAACACTAACCGCGTTGCTCTTATCACACGATAAGATATTAGCAGAGGCTGATTACAACTCTAATCAGAGGAAAAACTTATATAAGGATTATTTAGTTACATTTGGTGTACTTATATGTGGTATGTTAGGATATAGTAGTAAAACTTCAGAAGGCATCAAGGATACAATATATAATATAGTTGATAAGGTTATTTCAGGTAAGGCATTGACATTTGCCACCATCACTGCTAGTGTTATAAAGACTATGGAATGTATCTATGATTTAATTGTAGGTAAGGATAGCGAAGAGTTAAAGTTATTGAAGGAGATGGAAGAGCAAGAGGATGGTATTGTCACATGGGCTCAGGAAGTTAATATATTGTGTGACCCTGAATTTAGAGCGACTCTGTTGAGTAGTGAACAGGCCCAAGTTAGGCTAAAAGAAGCCCACTATAAATCGACAGTGTATTTTAGCAAGTATTGTAAGTTAGGTAAGTCTGAGGTAAGTAAAGTGTTATTATATTTTCATTCTAAATTAATAAAATTATATGAGGAGGTTGGACCCTCAATTTCAAAATTTGACGCGCATTTTGACCCATTTTGTATTTGGCTTGGGGGAGCCCCCGGTATCGGCAAATCAACTATTGTTGATAAGTTGATGGTAGATCTTATGTGTAGTCAGGGCATAGTTCACGATGGTAGCCCAATATTTACCAAGAATGTCCAGACGGAGTATTGGAATTTATATAATGCACAACCTGGTATATTGTTTGATGACATGTTGGTCATGCAAGATGAGGAATCCACACGGGGTGAACTATCTAACTTCTTAACCATTAAGTCTACGGCTCCATTTAATGCACCGTGTGCTGCTATTTCCGACAAGAAGAAACTCGTTACCTCAAAAATAATAGCAGTCTTGTCTAATCACTATTATCCTAAACCTAATTTTATCCCAGATATAAAGAGTGTTTGGCGGAGGAGAAATGTATTGGCACATGTTGCATATTCTGACTGGATGGAGGAAAACCTCTGGATGGAAGCCATCAATGAACCAACTCCACAGTTCTATACGAAGTACCATGAAGAGCTCAAACAAAATAAACATTTGAAGTTTGGGTTGATGCACCCTTTAGAACATACAGACCCCAATTCTATTAAACATTGGTTGACTTATGATGAATTTAGGGCTAAATTACATGGAATGTTCGATGCTTATTATAACTCACAAATGATGACATTACAAGACCGCTTTAAGGATTTTAATCCATTAAGTACTAAAGCTTGGCACGAGAGGATAGTCAGTGGAAATGTTCCTGCTCCGATTCTGGAAAAAGTGAAAGCTAATATACAAGATGTTGGGGGAGCGGATGAACAAGATCAGGTTTCTAAGGAACAACTAATGGCACGCATAAACACCACATTGGGTGTAACTAATGATACGCCGAACCAAATAGAGGCTGTTCCAGAGATGGCAGGTGCCGGGCCCTTACAGTTCTCATCAGATAGGGTAAGTAAGTATTTGCAGGAAACTGCATATGTATTTAATAGGGTTAATAAGTCAGTTAGTATCACAACCACCGAACCATGCTATTGTCCCTTTGTTTCTATGGGGGAATATGATCCATCCTCTGAGGAGGTGCTTTTACCAGTTGTAAGTAATACGGGTGAGATAGATATTAAGAGGGTCTCATATGATGAGAAGTGTTCAATGACATGCCTAAGGAATCACATGACTATGGATGAGTTAATAACATTTAAGTATGAGATTATTAAGAATATGGATTTAAAATACTTGCCAGAAGAATGTCAACCATCATTTGTGCAGAGAGTTAAGAGTAAATTTGTCGGGGTTGGAGCGTACATGTTAGATAAGCTCAAATCATCAATAAAAAGTATATCAAATGTAATTATGGATACTATAAGATCACTGCCCAAATATCAGATATTAATGTGTATTACACTAATTATAGGTGCTATTTATGTTATGAATAAGGTTTATTATAGTTTCTTTGCCAGAGAGAGCCCTCCAGTGCATGTCACAGAAGATGCTAATTTTTTGGGTAGGTTAAATAAGTATTATGATTGCCCAGCAACTGTTTATGCTGATCCATCTAATCCAACTAGAACACAAACAGTAACAAGAGTTGATGATATTGTTTTCCCGGTACTTGTGAATGAGGAAGAGGAGCCAGAAAATGATAATAGTAGGAACCCCCGCACTCGGAAAACTAAGAATCCTTTTAAACGCACGGTTGTTAAGGTAGCGGGGCAATCTCTTGATAAGTATACTAAACAGAATTATGTACCCAAGATTCAGGGTCGCGAATTCAAAGGGATTCGCCCTGATAATCAACGTAAGGGGCGCTTAGAATATAACAACAATAAACAGGTTGATTCAGCTCAGAAGCTCAAGAGCATTGTTAGAAACACCATTCTATTGGAGACGCTGGCCATGGATGAAGACGACCAGCTGCTAGGGGGAGCGAATATTAGGGGACTTGCTATCAAGGGTCGCACTGTTCTGGTTCCCTATCATTTCTTTGAATATTTTCGGGAGATCCCAGACAGTGTGAAATTGGAATGCTCAATAGTGATATCAGATAAGACAGGCTTTTCTAGTGTTGTAACGGTTGACCACCGCGCCATAACATATGAAAGAATCGGAGAGCAAGACATGGTTTTGGCTAAGTTGCCAATGAGAGTACCCATATTCAAGGACATCTCAGCCCGTTTCCAACGGAAGGAGGATGCGAAGAATTTTAGTGGGCGAGCTATAGTGTATGAGCAGTTGTTGGACCCAGAGGGTTTCACTTACATGAAATTGCACGAAACATCTGTGAGGAGGGATGCGCTAACAATAGTTTATAGTGATGAATTTAGGTTTGACCTAATAGGTTATAGTTATCCGATACATGGGAACGGTATGTGTGGATCCCTTATTATAAATCCACGTAATTTTGAGATTTGTGGGATGCATGTCGCGGGTGAGGCATACGGTTCCACTGGTTGGGGAGTTATGTTGATTCGGGAGATGTTTTCAGATATTGCAGAAATGTGTGCCGACCCAGATGAATATGAGGATCTAGTTTCAGATGCAGCAGGTATGTTTGTCCCAGGGAATAATGCTATAGTGGTAGGTAAAGTTAGTAAAATCGCTTTCCAGCAATGTAAAACTAGTTACAAGCGTACCAGATGTGCGGAGGTTCTATGTGCACCAGTGCGATCACCTTGTACCCTATATGACCCAGAAGATAAGACCAAATTTCCAGGCTACACGGCACTTAAAGCGGGTGTGGACCGGCAAACAGGAATTAATTCACGCCCTTTTAATCACAAAAGTATTCAATCAGCAAAGGATATGTTAAAGAATTTACTGCTAACAAATTGTGTCCCTGTCAAGCCAGTAGTGAGTGAAAATACCGTAGAAGTAGCAGTGAATGGTCTGGATGGTGTGCCCTTCTTTAATAAAATAAGGTTTGACACATCTCCAGGCTATCCACTTAACACTTTAGCAAAAAGAGGTAAGAATGCCTATTTTGAGTATGATGTGGGGGGCGACATGGTAATGAGAGACGAACTTTTGACCATCTATAATATGAATCATGGTAAGCGCATCTCCAATATTGTACCTATTACTCTCTACCAGGATGTTCTTAAGGACGAGAAACTGATAAATGCAAAAGCTCAGAGGGTGGATAAAACACGCTTAATAAATGCTTGTCCATTGGACCTCCTGATAGAGACAAGGAAGTATTGCCTTGACTTTACTGCTGCTATGATGAATTCCCGCTTGGATGTCATGTGTGGTGTGGGAATCAACCCTCGAGGATTAGATTGGAACCAACTGGCCCTGCGATTACTATCTAAGAACGATAAATTGTTCGATGCCGACTACTCCAATTTTGGCCCTGGGCTGGATGCCGAGTTGGTTGGGGTTGTATTCGATGTTATTAATGATTGGTATGAACATAATGGCGCAGATGGCCTTACTGAACAACATCAGCAAATTAGGCGTATACTTGGTCATGAAGCTGCTTTTGCACATCACATCGTTCATGATACAGTGTTCCAAACTCTTAAAGGGAGCCCTTCTGGCCACCCTATGACTACTTTAATTAATAGTCTTGTTAATCTGTTATACATAATGATAGCTTGGGTAGAAATAATGGATGGGAAATATTCAGCACAGTCTTTCTTTAATCATGTTTATGTTTGTGTGTATGGGGATGATTTGATTGGGTCTGTCTCGCCATGTGTTTCTTCTAATTTTAATGCATCAACATTCGCCTCGTTTATGATGTCGCATGGTATCAAGGTGACACCAGCGGAGAAACAGGGTTTCTTCACAAATACTGGGATGCCGATTGGGGAGGTAACTTTTTTGAAACACTCTTTCGCAAAACACCCGACCCGTGGTATTTACCAAGCTAGATTGGATAAACCCATAATAGAGGACATCCCCAATTGGTACAGGCCACAAGAAGCAGGACCTATATCGGAGGAGAAAATGATTACGATCCTGATGGAACAATCAATAGCCTTTGCTTATGCACACGGCAAGGAGTATTATCAATCAATCTTATCTAAATGTCAGAAATGGTGTGCAAATAATAATATAATGCTTATCTATAAAACTTGGGAGGAGTATGATAGGCAGTGTTATGAGGAGGATTATGTGGAATTTGATGGAGATGAAATATTCGACTTAATTTGATTGTAGCACTTAAATAATAGTTCTTTTCTATAATTATATCAATTACTTAACTTGGTGGTGGTTATAGTTAGAGG
>Ga0138272_1035270_pt1 | contig 8642 bp, 2 predicted proteins | sample C_130709_E_mt_FD_106911 | JGI IMG/M metagenome (GOLD analysis project Ga0138272, IMG submission 106911) | Freshwater microbial communities from Lake Croche, Canada - C_130709_E_mt (Metagenome Metatranscriptome) | ecosystem: Environmental > Aquatic > Freshwater > Lake | place: Canada: Quebec...
CGTGGGTCTCCCCCACGCACTTCTTCTCCACCGTCACTGCAATTTAATGCCACCGTCATGCAGAGCTTGCTCTACTTGAAACTGGCTACCAATTGGTGAAACTGGAGTTTCTGTGTTTCCAACGCTGTCCCCTCATCTGGAGAGTGCATTGCGGACATGATTTGGCTTGGTCGGTCATCGGTATAAACCCAGACTGTACGCCATTTGCTGGATCCTCTGTTTGTCTTGTGCTCTTAAAATTGGCCAGTGCTCTTGTTTGAACTGTCAAATCCCATGGGGATTTGACTTTTATGCTTGTCCTATGGTTGAATCCGTGTCTACTGGATTATTGTTGTAATTGTGCTGGCTTTTTGCCAATGCCACAAAATATAAAACCGTAGTTGCTCTTGACCTAGGCACCTACTAGCATAAATAAGGTCGCTACCAATTCAAAATGTCCAATCAACAAAACACGATGTGGGGGCGGCAGACTCCCAATGGCTGTGTCTCAAATCAACTGTCGGCACAGTCTTCTGCCCTTGATCATGGCGCGCATTCTGACTTGTCATTGGAGTGTCTCGATTTAGAACCTGAGGATCGTCGTGCCCATGCACCCGTCATGAGGTATGTAACAGGGACGGAGTGTCGTTGCACGAAATATCAATTTTGTGTTGTTTGTTTTTCCCCCCGCTCGCTTATTGACCGTGTTGTCTTTTGGGACTATACTCCGGGTTTTCATGAGTATTTTTGCTTACTTAACGCCGTTTCACCACAGCATGCTCGTTCGATTCACTCCTTATTTGCAAAGGTTTTGAGTAAGAATAAGAAGGCGTGTGAAATATATAAGCGAGCGTCCAATACTGCTGGTCGTCATAACACTCCATTCTTACGCGATTTGCACGGCTGGACGTCTGAGCGGCATGCAAGTAGGGAGCGCTCAAAGATGGAGCGAATTAATCGGGATAAGCGAGTGCCTACGTTTGATGAGGATAGCAGTAGCGGGAAGAGTTTTTATGCAGAGTCCGCGCGTGAGCGTGGTTGCGGGGGGCGCTCGAGTGATTCAGGAGGGTCCCAATCGCCTAGACCTAGCGTGTATGGATATTATTCCTGGCAAGGCTCCGACCCGGTTTTGCATGTTCGGGGAGCATGCTCTGAATTTCATGCTGGTAATGGGAATGCCATGACAGTGTGCGAGGATTGTTGCACACTTGAAAAGCTACAACGGATTGATAATCAGAATAGTGATCGTGCGCGATCTGCTCTCATCCAGATCTTCGATTTGTGGCGGTCACCGGACTTCCCTGAACTCGAGAAGAATCGACTTAAAGCCTTGTTTGCACGGCAATTGGGTGGTGTAAAACCCAATCGATATGGGGTTTACCGTTTACTTGCCTGTGTGTATGAGGAGCGTAAAGCGTCATTTTCTGAACAGACTAAGATGTTCATGTATGACGTGTTCCGGGTTTTTCCAGTGACAGCAGCGAATCCATTGGAGCGTTTTGACGCTTTTCTTTTGGCTGTCCAGAAAGATCCGAAATGGGCGCTCGAAAAATATTTTTCCTGTCCCGAATTGAAGAAGAATGAAAATACCACGCACTTTCGCGCACAAGGGAAAACTTTTCGTGCACAGCTTGGTTTTGAAATCAATCATAACATAGCTGTTGACCCGAGTGGCGTTATGCGAATAATAGAAATGTTGTCTGCACAAGTTGGGAAGATTGCTGATGCCCTACTGCCTAAAGTGGTTGGGTTTGTTGGCTTTCTTATCATATTATGTAGCAACGCCGATCTGATAGTGAAAATGACGGCCGGCGCCATGTTGGTTGCGCAATTTTCCCTTTCTAAGTTGATTCCTGATGCAATGAGCATCATCCAACGTCTGACACAAGTATTTCAAGGCGTTGGACCGCGATTTGTGGCCCAGGGAGAGACTGAGGACAGTGAAAGTCTTGTTATGGGAGTTGCTAAACTCTTGATGGCGATGGGGGGTGTTGTGGATATCGACACCGCAAAACTCAAACGATTGTCCACTCGCGTGGACGCATTCGCCCGCGTCATTACAGCTGGAGATAAGTTGACATCCGTTGTGATGAAGTTGTTCCACGGTGCAGAGGAACTCATTATGCGATATGTGTATGGGTTGGCTCCTGGATCGTGGGAACTGCGTACTGTAGAGGAGAAAATACCAGAGTGGATGACCAAGGTTTTTAATTTTTATAACCGTGGTGGACTGGCACGTGTTGCGAAGGAGCGTGACAGTGCTATGATGATCTTCCAGTGGAAGGAAGAAGGTGATAAATATCTGATGTTGCTCACAGAGTGTAAAGTAGCTCCTAGGGCGTTTTCGTCGTTTCGCATAGTTTACCAACAGTGCTTAGACATGGCTAAGGCCGGCGCCCACTATCATTCGAGTGCCAGCCTTCGTGCTGCACCACTTGTGGTGTATTTGTGGGGCAACCCTGGTGTTGGTAAAAGTGTGACTCAGAATGTCTTGATTACTGATATAATGCGGGAGGTATACCGGGGCACATCTAAGGTGTTTACACCAGGGCAGGATATATATACACGTAATTCGACTCAGAAACACTGGGATGCGTACGCGAATCAACCCGTGGTTGTTTTTGACGATTACCTTCAGGATCGTACTCCTGAGGCGATGGCGGAACAGCTGATGGATTTGCTTCGCATGAACAATATTGTGTCGTACCCACTCAATATGGCGGGTCTTGAAGCCAAGGGAAATACATACTTCTCTTCTGAGTTGGTGATGATTACCTCCAACATCCCAATTCCTAGTGACGCTGCAGCAGTTATTCGTAGTGTTGAGGCTATAAGAAGACGTGTCGACTTTTCCGTACAACAAGTTTTGAAGCCTGGTTGGGCAACGAATCGTGGTCACCTTGATCGGCAGCGAGTGCAACAGGAGTGTCCTCCTCGCGTTGTCGATGGTGTACCATGTATGAATTTTCCTGAAGAGGCGTACGAATTTCGGGTTGAGACTAGTTCGGGGCAAACGCTCAACTTGAGTTATCAGGAATTAGTGGCGCATTGCTTGGAGCGTTTTCAATCTGAGCGTGCTATAAACAATCAACTGATTGCTCTGTTGAACACACGTGCTGATCCCAGTTTTAAAGCACAAGGTTTGCGCACTGCATGTGCTAGCGCATATGGATGCGTCGTTGGCTTTGTTGAAGCGCGGAGGGAGATCTTTTATGATGCCATTGGGTTCCCTGAAGATGAGTATTTGTCTGCGTTTCGCAATAGCTGGAGTGGCATTTTGGCCGCTTCACGTGTTTTCCCCCCCCTCTTGTTTGCAATGGCTGCAGTTTTTGTCGTCTCGTTTTTTGGAGCGAGGGCGATAAATTCTGCGATTGCGTGTGTGGCTGGGACAGGAAACACTAGTGCTAGTGATTTTACTTCGGAGGCTGGCGTTAGTGGGGACCCACGGACCCAGAAACATCAAGTGCGGTTTGCGCACGAGGCAAATGTTAGTGGTGATCCAAGAACTGCCAAGCATCATGCTTCCTTTGCCCGTGAGGCGAATGTGAGCGGTGATCAGAAAACACTCAAGCATCAGACACGATTTGTTAATGAGCGTATGCGGGAAAGGAAATCATCTGTGGAGTACACTACACCGCAGGCAGAGGGGATGATTGATAGGCAGGCTTATGATGCTCTAACTCATAAGATAGCTAATAACTGTTGTGTTGTTTCGGTGTCAGATGGTCAATCAGTCACGACGATGCGTGGAATCTTTGTGTTTGGTCGAGTTTTGCTTGTGCCAGCACATTTATTACATGCGGTTGATGTGAGTGATGGCGCAGTGGAGTTGATTGTGCAGATTCCAAATAATATGAGGATGAGTGCACAACTCCGCGAGTGTCAAACTCTGGATTTATCGACGAAGGGTAGTGATATTGTTGCGATTGAGTTGCCAAAGCGCTACCCCAATTTTGTCGACATATCCAAGCATTTTCATAGTGTAGAAGATCTTAATCGCCACTACCTGTCCAGCGGTATATTGTGGGTTGTTGATCCAGATAATCGCACAGCAATAGCCACCATTCTTCATAATTTGCGGGCTCGAGCTAATTTGCGGTATGAGATAGACGATGTTGGGTGCGTTGAAGAGATCAGGATAAATAAAGGTTTTCTCTATGAGGCCCCAACAATGGACGGATATTGTGGCTCTCCGATTATTTGGACAAATCCCGGGGTGATGCATGGGAAGATTCTTGGATTTCATGTTGCTGGTGCCATAGATGAGGGTATGGCGGTGGCGATCGATGAGTGCATTGTTAGTATAATTCGGGATCATTTTCCATCCATGACTGTTCTACCACCGAAAACTGTGCCAATGACAGCACAGGCGCGGTTTGAGACGAACTTGCCCCATTATGGTGTGGTAGAAAGTGGAGTGTATAGGGTGCCTGTCAGGAGTAAGATAAAACCATCGAAGTTGCATGGGGTTTTTCCGACTTTAACGGCTCCTGCTATGTTGCGTCCCACGCGTGACATAAATCCGCTTGCGAATGGAATTCGCAAGCAAGAGGCTCCCCTGACTGTGTTTGAGCAGGAGCTTGTTGATGCAGCGCGCGATGATGTCGCGAATAATTTATGTGCGCAAGTTGGTGTTGCCTCTGGGATTGGAGTTGTTGGGGAGAAGGAGGCGTTGAATGGCATTCCGGGCTATTCATGGTTTCCACCTATGGATATGCACACGTCCCCAGGCTATCCCTATGTTCTAGAGAAAAATCGCAGACCAGGAAAGTTTTCCTTTATTCAAGGAGAACCCGGTTCATATGAATTGACACCATACATGCGTGAGGAAGTGGAAAAGCGCCATTCTTTCTGCCTCCAGCGAACCATGAGTCCTGCTCTGGTGGCTGATATGTTGAAGGATGAACGCCGACCACTCGCAAAAGTTCAAGTCGGGAATACCCGCGTGTTTAACGTGTGCCCGTTTGATCTGAATATACTCATTCGTGAATATTTCGGATCATTCGTTGCTCATGTCATGGAATTTCACAATGATAGTGAGATCGCCATTGGAATTAATCCGCATTCTGGTGAGTGGGGAATGTTACATGAGCAACTTCTGAAGCATCCCATGTGGATTGGGGGCGACTACAGCTCGTTTGATAAGACTCTATCATTCCAGTGTCTCCTTGGAGCACTTGAGGTGATAGAGATGTGGTATAAATCAACCGGCCATTGGTGTGAGGAGGATTTGATTGTGCGTGAAGTTTTGTTTCATACTGCTTTTTCCTCGTTTCATTTGGCCGGGGATGAGGTTTATCGGACATTGCAGGGTAACCCGTCTGGCATAGTCATGACGGCTGTGATCAACTCCCTGGTAAATTGTATTTACTATAGAGTGGCATGGCAGGAGTTGGGTTTGCCAATCCGGGATTTTACTCGGCTCGTGTGTTTGCGGACGTATGGTGATGATAGTATCGGAACCGTCTCACGAATTGCAGCCAAGACCTTTAATATGCTGTCCTTGAGCCGTGTTCTTGCAGAGCATGGTGTGGTGTACACCCCGCCATCAAAGGGATCTGTTAATATGGAGTTCTTGGAGGAACATGAACGTGTTTTCTTAAAACGGCGGTTCCGTAAAGACCGTGGGCGTATGTATGCACCCCTCGATATCAACACCATTCGAGAGATGATTCAGTGGGTGCGCGAATCAAATGATGATTTATATTCGATGCAACTCAATTTTGAGGCCGCTTGTCGTGAGTGGTATCATCATGGTGTTGAAGTTTATGAGGAACAAGTGAAGTATGTGCAAGATTTTGCACGGCTTCACCATATACGCCTCCCCGTACTAACCTACACAGATGCAGGTCAGTATTGGGGAAGCGGAGACAATTATAGTGTGATCTTTTCTCGTTCGAAAACTGCAAATCTGGACAAGGAATGCTGCTATGATGGTGATGAAGGAGGAGAAATCCTAGCAAGTGCGAGCGCCTTCTAAAATATAGGCTTTGCAGTCCTACCCCTGAGATTAGTCTATACCCGGGGTAGAAGTCATAGACTACCGACACTTCTCCAAGCGAATCTATTCCAAATGTTCAAGAAGGACAAGCTAATTCTGATTCATCTGCGGTTGTCACCCGCACTGAAATCCAATCATATACTGACGTGGCCGCAGTGACTAGTAATGCGGTCCAAGGCGTTGAATCTGTACCACCCATTCCAGCCGACCCCTATATGGAGGAGGATCTTCGAGGATTCTTGTCACGTGTGTTCATGCAGGAATTCACGTGGACATCTTCCTTGAGTGCTGGTACCTTAATTGCCTCCCTGCAGTTTCCTAACTGGGTCGTTGGTCGTGCTCCCATTTGGGCCAAACTTCGTAATTACCGATATTTACGTTGTGGTATTAAAATTGGAGTGCGTATTAACGGATCCCGTTTCCATTATGGGCAGCTTTTATGTTCGTGGCATCCAAATTTTCGTAATAACTCTCTGAGTTATCAGGCTTCCGTTAATAATGTCATCTCTCAATCTGGCAATCCATGTTTCATGATGTCAGCTTCTGAGAATGAGGTCCATGAAATGACTTTCCCTTTTGCTTTACCCTATCTGTGGATTAATCTCCATGATTTGGTTACGTATGACACGGCTCCTTACCTTTTTGCAAGTCCGTGGGAAATTGGGAGTTTTAATATTTATGTTTTGAACCCCCTGCGTAATGCAGGCACTCCAACCGACATCACTTTTAGTGTTTTTGCCTCTCTTGATAATCCACAGGTTGCAGGTTATTGTACCGATGCGTATGCTCCGCCAGCAGTTGTTGTTTTTACCCAGGAATCCTCTCCTGCAATTATCATGACTGCCCCAACCCCTCCCCTGTCCTTTAAGGCTCAGGGGCGGCGAGAGGCAAGAGTGAAATCGGAGAAGGGTATCATAGGGAAAATAGCTGAGGGCGTTGCTGGTATTGCAGGCTCTCTGGTGCCAATTCCTGAGATCGGTGAGGTTGCTGCTGGAGTTTCCGTTGGGGCGCGTGTGGTTGCTGGTATCGCTAACTATTTTGGATGGTCTCGTCCTAATACTCTGCAAGCCATTCAGCCAGTGCGCCTCACTTATACTAATATGGCTAATACCCATGGATTGATGGATGGACAGTGTCTATCCATCGATCCTGAGAACGGAGTTGCCACCGCGTGTGAGCTTATGGGAGCTCTACCCGAGGAAATGCAGTTGCTTAGGATGGCAAGTACTCCGGGTCTCGCGGAACTTGAAATACCATGGACGGCGGCGAACACTACTGGCACTTGTCTGTATAAGGTTGGTGTTGGCCCTGGTATGACGCATAGTCAGTTGGTTGGTGGAACTACAACTCAATTTTCCACCCCCCTTCTCTGGACAACCCAGCCTTTTCTCATGTGGCGTGGCTCCATCCGAGTGCACATTACCATCGTGTGCTCTCAGATGCATGTTGGTCGTCTCCGTGTGTCCTTCCTACCAAATTTGGACTCAGGCACTGACCTTGCATTGGATGACCTCGTCAGTTCACCTGGGCGAATTGTTGATATTTCCAAAGAGACGGAAGTTGATATAACTTTTCCGTATATCCATTTTTCCCCCTGGCTTCCAGTCGTCCAGTCTATGGGCCAAATGCGGATTAATGTGATCAATATGTTGGTTCATCCGTCGGCACCAGCTCCAAATGTTGCTATCAATGTTTGGGTTGCAGCCGGTCCTGATTTCCAACTTGCCCGTCCCTCTAACACGTATCTTAATTGTCAGTGGGTTGATCCTCTGAAACCCCCGCTGGAAGATGAAGCTGAAGCACCACCTAAGGTGTTCCGTGCTCAGGGCCTTACTCGTGAGCAAATTAGAGCTGCTCACGCGATGCCCTTGATTCCGGCTAAGGGGTCAATCGATACTGGCCTGACAATGGGCGAACAAGTTGGTCACTTGAAAGAACTACTTATGCGACCGACGATTGGTGTGGAGACTGCGCCTGTTGGTGGCAATTTTCAGTATGTTAATTGTAAACCGTTTTCTCAGACACTCCGGCAGACTTCTGGCTCTCCGTACACCACTTTTATGGACTACTTTAAACTCATGTTTCGTTACCAACGTGGTAGCCTCAATTATCATATGATGACCACGGGCGTGTCAGAACCTGCATCCCAGCCTACTGGCTGGTACTTTGCGCAAAATAATTCGGTTGTTGCTGCTGGGAATATTACCGGCACAACGTTTGGTCCCCAATTTTTAACAGCGGCTGTTCCATATCCATTTACTCTCCTTGTGAGTGGACATGAAGGCGCCGCCATTGTGCCTAACGGATCCCATGGAATGCCTATTGTGGTCAATACACCCTTTTATTGTAGTACATATTTTATACCAAATTTCTTTTTGAAAAATAGCCTCGATACCAGTGCCTCGGTTTATTTGGGTGAGGCTCCTTCTGTCACCATCTTCTCTGCAAATGGAGGCCATCTTTTTGTTGGAGCGGGGGATGATTTTGAGTTTGGTTTTCAAATTGGGCCACCCCCAATTATTCTTTCTTAGGAGTGAAACCTCCTTGCACGTTGTGCTAAAGCGACCATTTTCATCTAACTGTAATGTTTTCGGAAACACTCTTTCAGAATGCTTTCGAGTAAATTGCAAGTGCTTTGGCAGTTCTTTAACTGTAATTCTCC
>Ga0138272_1158145_pt1 | contig 8613 bp, 3 predicted proteins | sample C_130709_E_mt_FD_106911 | JGI IMG/M metagenome (GOLD analysis project Ga0138272, IMG submission 106911) | Freshwater microbial communities from Lake Croche, Canada - C_130709_E_mt (Metagenome Metatranscriptome) | ecosystem: Environmental > Aquatic > Freshwater > Lake | place: Canada: Quebec...
GTCGTAGTTCGCCAGCTGAGTGTCACTCAGTGAACCCAGCGAAACTTCCCAGTAGGCGGCGTTCCGCTTCGAAATCTTGTCGCCAACCGTCGGGTTCACCTTGACCGCACTGGCCGGCAAAAACGCATTGATCGAAGCCCAGCGAGTCGCGATGGGGTCGGTCACGACCGACGGAGCGTAAGGGTTGCTAAACGACCATGATGCCGGTTTGATCGGGGCTGCCTGATCCAAGTTGTAGAACGTGTAAGGCGCCGACGATCTCGCCGGAGCACTGGCATTCACGCGATCTGAGTCCAGCACGACCACGCCGGCCTTGATGTTTTGGAACCGAGAAGCATAACCCTCTGGTCCCGCCCAAGCCCCCGCCATGAGGGTGAGGCTGAGTGAGGCCGTAGCAATTCCGCAACCAAAACGTCGCATTGTTAGTTCAATTCTCCAAAGTACGCAAGCGTGGGGCTCACGGGAAGTCGTGGCAAGGGCGGCAGGGTGCGACCGTACCGATCCGTTCGCAACAGCCGAGACGGGTCGTTGAGGTTCGCGAAAGCGTTCGAGCGACCGCTACCCAAAACCGGGTCGTAGCTGAAAATAAGATTCGGAACCACCGGAACCGTGGCCAAGTCCTGACCGTTCGGCACGTGGACCGAAGGAATGTTCGAGATGGTGCTGCCCAGCTTTCCGGGGATCCAGCCCCACTTTCGCAACCAAGCCGATTGCTCGCCCATACTCGGCGGCATGTTCTCGGTAACTGCCCCAACGATCGATACTCGAACGTCAATCGGTTCGCCGTAGAACGGCGTCTCCGGTCGCGAGCCGAAGTTCGTCAATCGCTCGTCATCCGCGATCAACTTCGCCTGGGTCGGGGTTTCTCCGCCCGTCCGCAGCTGAATCAATCGGTCGATATACGAATCGCGGCGGTCGTTCGCATTCTCGTTGAACCACGGGCCGGGGATGACAAAGAAGGCTCCCTGTTCGGCGTACAACATCGCTTCGATGCGGATGTCGTGCGGCGAAACCGCCGCCCGCGCCAACAGATAGTCGTTGGTTGGCTGACCGTTCAGCTGGCTCGGCGCGATCTGGAAGTAGTTCGTGCCCGAACCGTTCAATCGGAAGTTGCCTTCCCCACTGTTGGCCGTGATGATCGGATCCGTATACGTGGCGGTCAGGGCGCTGACGATCGGGAAACCGATCGATTCGAACTTCGGCGCTCGCTGATAGTTCTCAATACCCAGCCCCCATTGCGGGATAAAGGCCGGGTTCGCCGGTTCGTAAGCCGGGAAGGCGGCGTTCTCTGGCACATTCGGGAACTGGTAAGTCGATGTGATCGCCGGATTATCAAACTGACCCGGATTGATCGACAGGCCGATGAATGACCGGTCGGCCGCTCCATCTTCCATCGCGTGCGACAGCATCAACCGAACGTTCAGGTTATCGTTGCTAACCGCGTCTCGATACTGCAAAGCATAGGGTCTCCAGGCGGATGGATCGTACTGATCGGCCGTCGCCGTGGGGCCCTGAATGAATTCGGACTGCAGGGCCAGCGCACCATCTTGGGCGATCTTCAGCGCCTGAAGATCACGAACGGACTCCACCTTCTGAGTGGCTGCCGGGCCGAAGAACATCGTCGTGTTCAGCGCGATGTAATCCCGCGCCATGATTCCAATCGCGGATCGGCTTGGGCGTCCGATGCGGATCCCCGCCGGAGTCGACGCCTCCGGATCTCCCAGCGAAGGGTTGTAGGTGGCGGTCCACTGAGTACCGACCGTTCCCTTAACCAATGAACCCTCAATATAAGCCGTCGAGTCCGTCGCCAAGGTCAACTGGACGTCCGTCGGGATGACGCCCCGAACCCGCACGTTTCCGGCGGCGTAGATCACGCCGTTGAACGTAGGTCCGCGCGAATAATCGACTTCGGAAAGATTGCCATCAATGGCCCCGATTCCCGGAGTCAAGGAGTTCACAATTCGCAGCGATCGATCCGTACCTCGGCCCAGTCGGTAGCGGATTGTTCTCAGTCCGCTATCCGAACCCGAAGTCGACTTCCAAAACTGCTCGCTGGCCGGTGCGCGTCCGTCTCGCGTGATGATGAACCCGTCCGCGCGGAACTCGATGGTCGCTCCCGGCGGCATGTAGAAGCTACCCAGCCAGTACTTGCTGTCCGGATGGTTCGGATTCAGCCAGTCGAAGACCAACGATTCGGTGCCCGGATTTCCGGCTCGGCCCGCTTCGGAGCGAGGAATCTGGCGGTCGCCCGCATTGTTCAGGAAAACCCCGTGACCGTGACCAAATTCACCAGCATTTTCTAGCGCCACGTCGCTGCCCGAGTTCTTCGTCAGCCGAACGTAACGGTTATCTCCCGTCTGGGCATCCACGGCGGTGAAACGAGGAAAGTTCTTATAACCAACGCCACGCGGATAGCCCGCCTGGTCGGTTCGCGAAATGCCGTCCTTAAAGACTCCCTTCGCCGTGTTGAACTGGCTGGACCGACTCTCCAGTCCGGCACCTGCCGCCAGGGCGAACACTTCGTTCGGCAACCAGCTTTGCGTCGTGCGCTGAAAATCGCGGCGGTTGATCGAGAGCACCGAACCGTCGGCACCCGTGCTCTGGCCCGAAATCGTCAGTTGATCGCCCAGCAGAGCGTTAGCGAAAACGTTGACCTTGCCGTACCAAGTGATATCGGCGTTGCTGTGCAGAGATCCCAAGCCGCCGATGCCGTAAACCTTGCTCGGCCCCACGACATTCTCAATCGAATCGGTTCCCAGTTGCAGGGCCAATTGGCTACCCACATCCACGCGCTGACGCGTGGTGCCGTTATCAGTGAAATACAGCGAGCCCAGATTCTCCGGGATGCCGATTTCCGCCGGTCGGCTCACCTTGTTGATATTCGAAATGGATCGCGCGGCATCGGTGATACCGATCGAAACGAACGCGGTCAGAATCTTCGCGTTGACGTTCGCCGGCGCGCGATTGAACGCGGCCAGGGCCGCTTCCAGTGCCGCACTCGATGCAAAACTCGTAAATTGGACGGCATCCGCCGACAGGAGCGTGGTGGGGTCATTCGTATCCACCCGTCCGGTGCGACCGATCGACTCGATCACCAGATAATTTCGGACCGCTCCCGGATCGCGCAAGGCGCCGACCGGAGAGCTGGAAAACATATTCGCATCGCTCGGCGCGTACCGAACGCGAATCAGCGATCGACCGTTATCCGAAGGCACCCGCACGTAGGGCCCCAGTCCGTCCGGACCACCCAAATCCACCGCGCCGGTGCTCAGAGTGAGGAACGAAGCCGGTCGCAGGTAGCCCGCATCCAGGTCGCGCGAGAAGTTCGGGTTACCGACTTCGGCGATTGGAAGCGTGGGAGTTCCTCGCCAGTCCGCGCCATCGTTGCTGTTCACCAACTGGTTGTGCGCAAACCGAATTCCGGATTCGGCCAGTTCGTTCGCCCGTCCGCGCGTCTGCATCCGAGAAGAATCCGACACGCTCCGATTGATGATCGAAAGGAACAGCAGGCCCAAGATCAGCAGAATGCCCAGCACAATGAGCGCCACGATGATCGTCTGACCACCGTTTTGGCGGTTCCTGTGGGACCGAGAGAAAAACCGTTCTTGCGTCATCGAGTGTAGTTCCGTACTTTAGCCGTCGCCTGAAGCGTGACGGTCTTTGCGTTAGGCAGATTGGTTTGCGGGTAGGTGCGAATCGAGACCAGAATGGTCATCAGCTCTCGAGAATCGTAGTCCACGGCAAACACGTCCGTGTTCAGACCGACTCCATTCGCGGAAGTTCCCGAGCGCAGCTTCGTGAACTGGAAGCGATAGCTGACTCGAACCGGACCTTCGGGGAGCGGGGCGTTCGGATCGCTGTTCAGCTGGATGTAGCCCGCCTTGAACTGCGGCTGCAGAATCGCACTGGTGAAGTTTTGCGGATCGTAGGTAGTCGCATCAAATCCAGCCAGAGCGGTCGAAGTGACGCCCAGGATGCCGTAGTTGGTCGGCTCCGCCGAATCCGCGTAGTTGATTCGATACTGGTTGATCCCGGGGGTGCCGGCGACTCGGGTGTAACGAATCTTCTGACCGTAGTTCGGTCCGGGGTTCTGATCCGGTCCTTCCACCATGTCACTGCCGGGCACGATGCTCGCCTTGAGCCCGAGTTCAGGTCGCAACGGAGTCGTTGCGCCATCTCCGGTAGGCGTTACCCGCAGGTCAATGAACCGCTGAATTCGCGACTGATCCAGGTTGTGGACGCCAAACGTATTCGACGTATCCTTCTCCCACAGATCAAACACCTTGTTGAATCGGGCGTTGATCGAGTTGAACTTGGCGTCGTAAAAGTTGCCGCTCAGGTCCGTAGCCGTCTTCGGGGTCTCCGCAAGTCCGGTATCCACGGTCGGATAGTTGCCCAGATTATCGGGATCCGCCAGCTTGGAGATATCGCCCACTTCTGATATCGCAAAGCTATCGACGATGCGGCCGCGACCAGCATCAATCGAGTACGGCGTAAAGATTCGCCGCGCCACCGGTTCGGCCAGCCAGTTGCTACGGGCATTGGCCGCGTTCACGGCCTGCGAGAACGCAAATCGTCCGCCCGTATTATTGATGCGAGTGTACGTATCCACGTCGAACACTTCGATGCCGCCGATGACATCGTCACTGCCCGAGTCCGGATCGTAGGCGTAGATACTAAATCCCGGCGCAAATCCCGGCAGTCCGTTATTGGCATCGGCCCGACCCACCAGATACTCGTTGCCTTGGGCTTGAGTTGAATCCCAACCCACCGGCCAAGTTCGGGTGATCGCATTCGACCACAGTCCCATCTTGGTGGTGAAGGTATCCGGCGCCAAAGCCGATCCGTTGTCGGTCTCTTCTCCCAAACGAACGGCGGACTGCCCCTCGGCCGGCTCGCTGCTAATGCGGGACGGGCGGAACTGCATCATCGGAATGAGTTGCGGAATGCCGTTGGTGTTAGCAACCCGTCGGCTTGCCTTGTTGTAAACCGTCTCGATCATGTCGTAGCGGGACAATTCCGTCTGAACGACGCCCTTAGCCAACCAATTCCTGATTCGCTTGGCTTTATCGTCGGTTAATATGGGCATTCCATCGGCATCCAGGTTCGCCAGGAGGAATCGAGGATCGTCGAAGATCGGCTGATTGTCGCTGTCTTCGTCAAAGAAGTCCAGATTCGCAGCGTAGACCGAAGCGTTATTAATGTTTCGGAAAACCCGCGGCAGAACCTCAAATCGGTACAGCACGTACAGATTGTCTTGGCCCCCGTTCTTGGTGGCCAACAGCCCCTCGTAAGGATTGTTGTACGGCTTAAACGGATCGCGCAGACCGATTGCGTACCGAACCATGGTCGCACCCGGCGTCACCGGCAGCGAAACCTGGCCCTTGGGAGCCTTCAGCGTTGGGTCCTCTTTGCCCGTGATCGGATCAATGTAGGCGCCGCTCGGGCCCGTGGCTCCGTTCTGAGCCGCCCGCAGCATGTCCATCTTCACGTACGGCAACAGCAGCTCAACTTCTTGGCGCGGATTCCGCACGGTGCCATCGTTATTGACCTTCGGCACGCGAATCACCAGGGAGTTCGCCGCCGCGAGGATAGTGGTGCCGTTGACCGAAACTTCCACCCGACCACCGCCGCGCACGGCTACCGAGTTGTTGACCTCGTCTTTAATCCGCTCGGACAAGATGGTTGCCCGCGACTTAGAATCGGCCTGGCTCTGCGCATCCCGAACGTAGTTAAAGCTCTGGAAGACCGGCAGTACGATCAGGGTCAACAAGATCGACGAGATCGCAATCACCGTCAGCAACTCAATGAGAGTAAATGCTCGCTTCTTCATTACCGTGTGATTCCCCCACCAATGGCTGCCTGCTTCGTAACCTTGCGCCAACCGCGTCCCCACTGATCCAGCAGGCGGTTATTGGCCGAAACTTCGTTGGTCAACTTGACTTGATCCGGGTTGTAGAGCACTCGCACCTGAATCGAGACTCCCTTTACGCCCTGCAGGTTCGAACTTCCGACCGAGATACCTACGGCGTCTGGCGCGGCTTCCCGAATGTCCAGGCTCGGCAGGTTCAGCGGATCACCGGTTCGGTACCGCAGCGTGAAGTTCTGTCCAATCAATTCGCCGGTCGTTCCGTCGGCTCGGCTGTACACCAATCGACCCACGGAAACCACCTGGGCGGCATCTTCGGCCGGGAAATAGACTCGCAGACTCGATCCCTGAATCGTGTTATTGCTTCCGCCTACATAGTAGGTTCCCGAGGTCGGCAGGTACACGGTAGACGAGTAAGAAGCCGCTGCTCGCGTCAATTGCATGCTCCACTCTTCCTTCGCTTCGTAGAGAATCCGGAAAGTTCGGCCATCGATCGGCACGTTTCGGGTGCCGCCCGTCAGGAACACAATCTTCGCATCCAGCGCTGGCGTCGACGGGTCCGCGTCTTCAAATCGAATCACGCCGGTGACCTTGTCCACCACCACTAACTGGCGGCCCGTCGCCGAATCTTGCTCGGCAACCGTGCCCATCGTCTCGAAATCCACAATCCGAATATGAGTGGCCTTCGGCGACTGATTCGTATCGGCCGGGAACATCTCCAGGGCCGAAACCGTGGTTCCGTCCGGAGTCTGCGGCCCATCGGTCTTGATGGAGCCCAGCGGCAACCGGTACTGACCCGCGTCGGCTTCAGTGATGCGCATATCCTGCCGCAGCACGCGCCAGTCCATGACGGCATAGCTCGCCACTACTTCGAGGGGCTCTCGCACTTCGCCAGTCGGTACCGAGTAAGAAGCCGCTCGCGGATTGAATAGCAAAGCCCCCAGTCGAGCATCCAGGACTCGGTACTCAAACGGATCGTCCGAGAACGAACCCACCTGACGGTAGCCGCGCCGGATTCTCAGCGAGGCAACGTCGACCGAGACCAAAGATTCACCCGAAACCAAGTTTGCGTTCGCAATGGACTGAAGATCGATGCGGTACAGCGGGTACTCGATATCGGTCGGCGACTTTGTCGTTCCCGGTACCACCACCAAAATCCCTCGCAACTGGCGAGAAAGGGTTTGGATACCCCGCGTGGCGGTGATGGTAAACCACAGCCGGTAAGCGCGATCCTGCGGCCCCGTGGGCACCAAAATCTCGTCCGTATCTTCCGCTGCTACCGCAGTGAAATCGCCAAACGTCGCGGCCGTCTTAAACAGACCGCCTCCCAAATCGGTGAGATCCGTGGGAATCTTCGTTTCCAGCGCCAGCTGATTTCCACTGACTTGTGCATAGCCATTCTCCACCGGGCCGAACGCAGGCAGGAAGGCACAACCATAGTCCGAAGCGCCGAAGCCGACCTTTCGCAGAGCCCCCATTCGCTGGTGCTCGCTTTCGATCAAGCGGAATCGGTTCGCGCCGCTGTTGAAAGCCCAGTGACCCAGATTAACGCCGGTCGTGCTGAACAGATTGCCGTTGCCATCAACGCTCGTTCCGGCCGGTCCCAAATTGGCCAGGCTAGGATTGGTAGCCAGGGCCCACTCGGTCGGCAAAACGTTTTCCGGGATGCCGTCGGCCGTCGCCAGCAGTCGTTCCATTTCGGAGCGCGCCAGTCCCTCGGCTTGCGCGGTCTTGCGGACCAACGCCAGCTGACGGAAACCGCCGGGGAAAATCTGAACCACCATCAAGATCCCCACCAGGAAGATCACGATGACCACCAGCATTTCTACCAGCGTCGTGGCTCTCACTCGCCGATTCATTCGGTGCGAGGAGATGGGTGAATGATTTTTCTTCATGGCTCTCCTGCCGGTTACGGACGCACCTGCCAACTCTTGTCAAACACTTCGCGGGAATCCATCGGCTTCGCGCCGCCACCCAAGAAGAGCACCAAATCTCGTTTGCCGCTTCGCTCCGGAAGCCCATCCTTCCAATCGCGGAAGAAGCTGTTCCAAGTCACGACCGTGGTGTCGGGCGGATCGGTGTAGCCCAACTGGCGCGGATCATCATTGCCGCTACCGGTGGCATCGATCGGGTTGCACGAAGACGGCACCGAGTAGCCCGACCAGAACAGCGTGTAGCGCAGTTCGTTCAGAGTCGAAGTCCCGGGGCCGGCCGGAGCCACGTCGTATCCGGAGATGTTGTAGTAATAATTCGGGACCAACTCGGTTCCCACGCAGCGGGTTACCGGACCATCCGCCGGACCAAACCGCTGTGCGGCAAGCGGGTCCGGATTGCTGCTGGCGCCCTTATTGGGCCAGTTGGCGGTCGAAAATTGAGTCAGGTTGCTGGTGCCGCCTCGATTGTAGGAAGGCCGCATGGTCTCCAGAGAATTCACTCGCTTGGGATACAACGCCCCCGAAACCAAGTTCGCCGGGATGATGTCGGCATCCGACGGCGTGAAATTGCTGTAGCCGGTGGCGTAACCCAAAATGGCCGGCGGATACGCTCCCTGATCCTGTCGATAGAGCTCCAGCGCGGCTCGGATCTGATTCATATTCGAGATATCCGAAGACCGGTAAGCGCCGTCCTTTGCTCGCGTGAACACAGGAAAAGTGATCGCAGCCAGGATTCCGATGATCGCAATGACCACCAAAAGCTCAATTAATGTAAACCCACGTCGAACGTTCATGCGCACTATTTCCAGA
>Ga0138272_1043734_pt1 | contig 8591 bp, 2 predicted proteins | sample C_130709_E_mt_FD_106911 | JGI IMG/M metagenome (GOLD analysis project Ga0138272, IMG submission 106911) | Freshwater microbial communities from Lake Croche, Canada - C_130709_E_mt (Metagenome Metatranscriptome) | ecosystem: Environmental > Aquatic > Freshwater > Lake | place: Canada: Quebec...
ATAAAACTATACAAAGTCTGGATTCCCCTATTAGAATCAATTGTTCAAACAGCTCTGCCCTCGTGGATTTACTAGAGCCCTACTAACATTTTTCGCCTTAACCGGATTTACCGAAACATTCTTATTCCTCCTTAATTGGATTTACAGGAATCATCATGACTACTAATCCTAGTGGCATTCATAATAATGTCGCTAACAAACAAGCATTAGAGAGAATACAGTCTGCTCAATACGACAATTTACTTGTTTTATTGAACAATTCACTCAAATGCAATCTTGCGTTAACAACAGCGCAATTTGAATTTTTAGAGAGAAAGTTCGATCCTCTCAAAATAGTTTTAACTGCACCTCAGCACAGGGTGGAACACCCTATTGCACAATTTTACAATCATTATGGCAACAAACGTTGCCTTGAGGTTGCAAGCAAATTCGAACGCAGTATTGCTATTGGTGGCAACCCTATCGCCACACCAACAGCAAATCATCATCTATGCTATCTAGATGACAATATGAAAACATCATCTCGCGCCATTACCAACGCATTCAGACAAATAAACACAACTCACAACAAAGTCGATTTTACCGATTACTTTGCTAACAAAAGCAGTTTATGTTTACACGGTGCACATCAATGTTTTTATAAAGCTCCGTATGCTCATTCAAGCAACGTATACGATATCGAGCCACAACAAATAGTCGATATATTCGTCAACCACCATTTAATCGTGTGGGACATGTGGATGTTTTTACCAATCCAACTAGTTGACGAACGTTTTTCAGCTGACGAAGAAATTTACCATTTCAGCAAATATACCGACAAAGGAGAAACACGTTGTCGTTTCCACCTTAACGATCATTCTCACATCTACAACCACTCTTACGAAAATTGGCGTTTTTATGCCACATTTACCAACATTAAATGCTCCAATTTCGGAATTACTCTTGAAATCATAGAGTCTATAGGCACTTACTGCAACATCCGCCTAGTACGAACTGAGCTTGTCAATGGTACAATAGAAAGAATCTTTCCGTTGTCTAAAATGGTCGACAAAATAGGTATTCCAAACATCAATACTTACATACGCAACAGATTCATAAGTGACCCATACGCCGACGTCATACAATTACCTCATGGTTTCGTTAAACGTGCCATTTCGTGGGCCACATCTGCCATTGACGAACAATTCAAATTTAATAATTTTAGCGTACATTTAAACAGCATTAAAAATGATATAAGATACGCCAACAACTCCGTACATGAAATCGTTTATAATGGCATTGATCCTGATCCTGAGTTATATGAAGACATCAAAATATCTTTATTCATTATCACAGCGGTTATGCGCTATCACAGAACGCAGGATTTGGCGTCATTGATGAATTACATGAAAAGCAACACATACACTCGCAGCGGCTTTCTCTCAATGTTTTCAAAACAATGGACCAAATTTAAATTTAGCATGCGCACCATTATCATGACCATACCTAATTACGCTAATGGTTTTACCGACATCAATGAGAGATTCATATATGATATCACCATTAAAATGCCAAAGGATCTCATTTGCTCTAGTTTTATTGTTTTTGAACGCTTCGCTGTGTTTCCAAAACGCGTCAAATACTATAACCTTAGCAACGTTAGCGCCACCACCAACGACACCACATCTAATCACCATGATAGTTATCCAATCGAAACAACAGATCTATCATCAGACGATACAAGACAACACGCCCCTCTTACACCATCTGCACCACCTGCGGCATCTATCGTTGTCCAACCACCAGTCACCGACATTAAACAACTTCTTAGACCGAACGGTAAAGACACTCACACTGCTGGTTCACCCAGCTTACCTTCAATGACTTCACCACCTTTTAAAACAAATATATTATGTGAGAAAATAATGCACAATCCTGCTGGTGACGGACTTTGCGGGTTACATTGTCTTCAATACAGAAGAACCACCAAAATCGTTGTACCAAAAAATTACACTAGCGGCGGTGTTACATCAGCCATGCCAACAAGTTGGTTCAACGATGAACATTTATTTTACATAGCTAAACATAATAAAATTAATATCCGTATACACATATTCGGCGTAATAACTCATACCAACATTTTCGGTGACGGTCCATACCTTAACATCAATTTAGACAATCAACATTGGACCATTGTCGAATGCCATTGTAAACCAGGTCGCGCCTACATTGGCGATTATCAAGATATACCTGAAGATGCCAAATATATATATGTTAATTGCGCCAACAACATGTTACAAGATGGTGCCGGACAAGCTTTAGCATTCGCCAATAAATTTCCTAATTACAGCGCAAAAATAAGTAAACCCATTCAAAATTTCCATACTATAATTCATAAAGGTTATACTTGCGCATTAGTTGTTGCTTATAATAACCGAGGTAAACCCGATCTACATGCTACTAACGCCAGGTTGAATGAAATATTCGGCAAACTTAAAGCATTATCTGATTCAACCAATAAAACAGTTCTTTTACCACTCGTCGGTACCGCATTATATGGTGGTAACGTTTGCTGCTTTAAAACCACATTAGCCAGATACAAATTTAAACACATTCTCACTTTTTTGAGTGCCGAGCAAGAAAGAAAATACCATGACATCAAATGTTGTAAACATGGCGGTTATATACCGCTCACTCATGCCAACGAAACCAACATCGTACATAACGAAGATCTTACCGATTATTCAAAATTGATGGAGAGAACTTACGATAAAAATAGAATGCGCTACAAACTCGCTGACGTCCTCTATGCTTGCGATTACCGTCATAAGTCCACCATATATGACCTTAGTTGTGCGCCAGGCACGTGGCTAGAATTTTACAATGAGCTTCGCAAAGCTGACGAAAGTTTACCACGTTACGAAGCTTTTTCATATAACGGAATAGGCTGTTTAAAACTATATGACCATCTTAAAACATTTATAATTTCATCATATAATAACATTGATAACCTTTTACTTAACACCATTTTCAACCTTAATTCATTGTTCATTTTTGATTACATGCCGAGCATCGGCGTTTTACGTTCACTTATTCTTTTGTCAGTCCAATATAAAAGCGTAGTATTGTTCAAATTAGATCATTACGATGATACTGACTTTACCAACAAATTGAATTTAATTAATACTTCACCAGTTAACCTTAAGACTATAGTCAGCGAATTTTCAAATATCAAATCCAGTGAAGTTTATTACATCATCAGCCCTGGTGAGACAGATATCGACGAACAAGATTTCAATACTTGTGACGTAATTGGCGCAAAACAATTTTTTATGCGCGAAGCGTTACTTGAACCGTTACAACCCATCAAATGTGATCGAATTTTTGAAAACAAGCCCATCGACCGGTCGATACTCGAGCCATCCTTACCGACATCTCATAAGGTTAAATTTTCTTTAGACAAACCTGAATACAAATTGGAAGATTTACCGGAAGAAAACGAATCCGACATCGACGCTTTAAGCGAAGAAGTTCAATCCATGGCCATCGACACATATCAAGAAACCGAAGATAATGGAAACAAAGAAAAATTGTCTGCATCTATGGAAGATTTCATGCTCGAATATGAAAAAGAACTTGAAAAAGAAGAAGCAAAACAAAAGAGCATTTTACGCAGACCCGTCAAACGCGCAAAAATCGAAGAGTACCTTACTTACGATTTTGACAACCATTCTTCAGAATCACCTCCATCTAAGGAAACCAAATTTAACGACATTCAAATCGATTTACCTAAAGGCGAAAGATTCGATGATTCACCAAAAATCAACCCCATATCACCATCACCTATGGACACATCGTCATCATCTGAACCCATCAATATTTCTGAAAGACCATTAGGTAACACGTTAACATCAGAAAAAGAAAAGAAAACAGACGAACCAATTAAAAACTTTAAATGCAAATGCAAACATAATTGGACACATCGTATAAATTGCGATGCCACCTTTCAGTTTAAACCAAAACCCGACGATTTAATCAACGAGATCATTTCTTCCTTTAAGAAAATGGTGGAGCTTAGTGAAGAAGACGCACTTAAATTGACCAAAACCATCAGCAATTGTTCCAACCAGATTGTTTTACCTTGTTGCAACGGTATTGCCGGCGGCAGAAAATCTCGCACTTTTCTAGAAAATATGTGTCCCAAATGTTCTGTCATCATCGCACCATTTAATAACGTCATAGCCGATATTAAAGACCAGACTGCCTTAACACATCAAGTGTTTGTTAAATCGTTACTATCTGGTCGTTCTTTTGATTATATAATATTAGACGAAGTGTTCGCCATACAGCCCATTTATATCAGCATCATATCTAGCCTTGCAATTCAAAACAATCCTAAAGTCAAAATATTCGGCTTAGGTGATAGCGAACAAATAACAGATCGCGATTATCAAGCACATGGTTCTTTATTCTCAGTTAAATATAAACCTGGAATGAGTTATGAGACAGTCACACACAGGTCACCCATTTGCGTAGTTGAATTGCTTCAGAATTACATACCAGGTTGCACAACAACATCGAAAGAGCAAGGTTCTATCACCCTTGAAGGTGTAGATACCTTAAAATTGGTACAACAAGAAAAGAATTCTGTGTTATTGTGTGCCACACAAAAAATGAAAAATTTTTTACAAATTGAACATAAATGCAAAGTCCAAACAATCAATGCAATGCAAGGCAACACCAGACATACCGTACACATTTATACACCAGATATTAGCAGCATAACTCAAGATCAAGTCAAATATGTTTACACCGCTATGAGTCGTGCTACCCATCGTATAATTCTACACGGACCTGAGTCCGACAACAAAAAATTTTTAACAATATTATCTAGCCCAATGGAAAGAGCATTACAAAAATTTGGTATTAACGTACATTCTACATCGTATATTGAAACCAAAGTTGACAAGAAACCTATCCATCAATTGCTTGTCACACCCGAATGCACCATTGTGCAACAAAGTGACGTTGAATCGATATTCGACCGTGTCATGTTACCAACCAATGACAACAGCAGCAATGTCATAGCATACAAAACAGATGTTATACCGCAAGTCATCAGCAAAGAAAGATTCAAATTGTCACCCAGCATGATGAACAGCAACGATATTAGCCTCAAAGGAAGAAAGTTCGCAACAAAAAATTACCTTTTACATTACCATCCCAAAGATCATACTAGATTAGTTTCAACTGTCGTCGGCAGATATGCTGACGAGAAAAGACACGTTGATTCCCAAATGATTGAACTTTACACCAAAGGTCTCGACAAATTCATGCGTAAAGATTGGAAGAAATTTATTTCACATAAGAGAGAAGGTGAGTCAGAAATGATGCATCTTACTGCCTATTTAACCGAATTGCAAAAGAAATATCCCAAAGACGCAGATTTTGCACTACTTAATTCTATCATACTCGGCGAAGACATCGTACAAACAAAAAATTATAATGTATCTTTAGATTCAATTAACCGTAAACATAAAAACCTTAAAACATCCATTAGATATATTTTCGACGCCATGTTAGACGGCAAACCCAACAAAATCGATGACCTTGAAAAAGAATGGCATTCTTCATATCATGAGTTAGTTCAATTTCATCTTAAAAGACAACCCAAATTTGTGCTCGAACACGGTTACGATGCTTTGTACAAAGATGGGCAAGGCATTTCCGCTTGGTCAAAACTCATGAATTGTATTTTCTCGTCTACCACCAGACATTTTTCACAATGGTTTAAACAATTAACTTTACCCGACATTCAAATTAGTTACGGCAAATCCGACGCCGAATTGTCTGTATTCTTCAACAAATATGCTGACCAACTCAATGACAAAAATTTTGTCAAATTCATGCTAGATTTCAAACAATTTGACCGCAGTCAAGAAGAACAAGGTATAATATCATCTGGTATTATGCTCAACGCTTGTGGTTACCGCAAAGAAACAGTCGACTATTACGTCAGCAGAAGATCCGAGTGGACGTTAGCTTCTAGATCTATGGGTGAAGGCCACGAACCGTTGTCCCTACTACTTAAAGGCACATGGCAACAACATTCAGGACAACCGTTCACATTAGACGGCAATACCGTTTACAACATGGCAGCTGTCGGTATGTGCTATAAAATCAAAGGTATTGTCTGCGCCGCATTTAAAGGTGATGATTCTTTCATTATTTGCGAAAGCATAGATGAAAAACTTAAAGGCACAATAACACACGCCCAACTATGCGGATTTCAACTCAAACCACACAAAGTAGCCATCGGTGAATACATCGCAAATATAATCACTCCCGACGGAAAATTCTTTCCCGATGTGCTCAGAAGAACCAGCCGTGTATTGAGTAAGGTTTACACTTGTGAATCTGATTGGCTCGAGCAAAGAACATCTATAATCGACTGCCTTGACGTCATATTTGATGACGAACAATTATATCACGGATGCCAAATTGCATCAAAATTTTACGCCCAATTCGCCATTTATATAACGGCCCAAGAAGTATTAACATTGGTAAATTTTCTATTTCAATTATCTAAATACGAAAATATCGACAGTATACCAATCAAAACTTGGACCATTAAATCCATAAATTAATTTCATTTTATCTTAATATTCGCCATGCAGAATTTATGTTTGGCATTTTCTGGTTTAGGAACCTTATCACTTAATTTAGTTATTATTAGAAGATTATATACCACTCAAACGCGAAAACGGCAAATCCGGTAAGCTCTTGAGCACACTGAACACTGAAGAAACTTTGGACGGATTCTATCAGACGCGGTGTGTTCTAAATCTCTCTTGTTTCGCTGTTGAATGGTAACTTTTCTTTTATTTTAAATAATTAAAGAAATACATACTAATATATTCATACCAGTAACTAAGTTACTAAATTTAATTTTGTACAACATGTCTACCGTCGGAAAATCTTATTTTGAAGAATCTGCCCTTAAAGCCAACACCGAAAACGGTAAAGATTGGCTTAGAAAAGCACTTCATCCACCCGGTGCTAAAGGCACATCATACAATGGTTACCCGGATAAATCCGTCATACCTGCAATTCACCAAGAGTACAGACTCGATTGGGAAGGTTTTTTACCTTCTCTTGACGATAATAAATCCATGTTACTTTTGCATTGTCCTAGTTTCATTAACCTTTTATTTCATGCAGGATACACCCAATCTTACCCACTGGGCAATGATAATGTTTGGCAACTCGCCCAATCCAATGATCAAGTTTCTCAAATATCTGTTGCCGGTGAAATGGGAAAAGTTCAAGCTGCCTATATGTCAGAAACCCTTCAGTACGATGCAACCGGTTTCAACAACTCCGGTATGGTTTATTCTGCCCAATTTTCGCCGTCTGTGTATACCCTTAACCTTACTACAGTAATCCGCAAACTTCACAAACAAGGCGTTCTTGACAAATTCATGCCCGAGTTCGTAAAAGCCTTCGGCGAAGATATGAAAACTGCACACAAACTTATCACTCAGAAAATTAAACGAGTCAGCACTGACGATTTTGAAATGATTAATGACAATGATTTTTGGAACGTCGGTCAACCTTTACCAATCACTACTCAGATGGTTCAAATCGTTCAACTGGGTCGACCTATAACTCAGCCCACTGACATATCTATGCTTTCACCCAAGAAATACACAGCCAGATCTACAGAAGGTGCTTTCATCGTCCATCAGACCAACGAAGATTTTAACAAATGGTGCTCGGTTCGAACCGGCACTTTCGTTAACGGCTCTTCATTCGTTTCTAAACCTTTGATCGTCTGTTGCTATGAAACCGTTGATGATAATGGCATTGCATATCTTTTTCCATTTCGCGACGGTGGTGGTTTAGTATTCGACGTTGAATGGCCTAATTGGACTTGGGCATATACCCTGTTTACTGGCATGCAACCCGGTGCTGCAGGTGGTTCACCACCACAGGTTAATATCAAAACCATTCGCGGTATTGCAATTGCACCTACTCCTCGAAGCATTCTTAACGCCTCCACTGTTTCACCTGCCCTTTATGATCCACAAGCTCTGCAAACATATTCCGTTATAACTCAATCTAGACAAGACGCTATGCCAGCCGAATATAATATGCTCGGCTCACTTTTAGGTGGTTCTGGTATAGCCGTACCTTTAATGTCCTCAACAATATCAAGCATTTCTGATGCTATCACAGGTGCCGATGCACCTAAAGCCGAAAAGAAAAAGGTTTCAGCTGAACTCGCTGAAGACAAAGCCACCGAAAACAACGAGTCTTTGGGTGAAACAAATACCACCAAGAAATCCATCACTGCCACTAGTCGTCCTCGCCGACAATCTTATCGCAGACCAAGAGAACCGAAACCCAAACCCCTTGTCATATATAGAGATCGCTCTTCTTCTAAACGGAGAGTTCGATCTATTTCAAGACCTAGACCATCATCTCGTAAGAGGTCGTCTTCTAGAAAAACAACCGGCCGTAAATATAAAAATAAAAATAATAAACGCCGTAACAATAAATAACTGCGCCGTACTGTTCATCAGTCGTAATAATATTTCTTTAATTATCTG
>Ga0138272_1085168_pt1 | contig 8495 bp, 3 predicted proteins | sample C_130709_E_mt_FD_106911 | JGI IMG/M metagenome (GOLD analysis project Ga0138272, IMG submission 106911) | Freshwater microbial communities from Lake Croche, Canada - C_130709_E_mt (Metagenome Metatranscriptome) | ecosystem: Environmental > Aquatic > Freshwater > Lake | place: Canada: Quebec...
AGGCTGATTAGAATTGTTCCGTTTGTTCAATGACACTTGAAGATAATGTCTCTCACCCGATGGTAATCTCGGATCATTGGGTGTTTGTGCAGCTGGATAAGTTCGAATTTCATCTTTGAAAACCCCAGTCAACCTAAAACCTGAATCTCTTGAGACTGACTGATCTGCCAAATATGATTTTGACACATCATTATCAAACTTAAAGACTCTGACTAAAGGGGAATCTGAAGCTTCACCAATGAAATTACATGGTGTTATTGTTGTCCATTGTGGATATTGTTTCAACCCAGCTGAAAGTTGTTCTTGTGTAACAATACAATATAATGGTACTCCTTCACTGAAAAATGTTTTTCTCTTTCCAATCAGGATACCCATTATTGGTCGATCTTTCTTATCATTTCCATGTATGATCAGAGAACCACTATCTCCTCGCATTGGAACTTCAACTTCACTCATCAAATATGTTCTTTTTGCAATTCCTCCTTCAAATTCATAATCTCCGGCATAATTTATATCAGACCATGAACTCCTAAAAAGCTCATAACCTCCATCTCTCGGTCTGATTGTTGAATATCTTGCTTCAACATTACCAAAATCAATTTCATGATTTGCAACATCTCGTTCGGTGACAAAATACTTGAGCATGTGTCTCAAAGTTCTAAAATCTCTTATCTCAATAAGACTCATCTCAGTATCCTTCAAATCTACAATTTTTCCGATGTTAACTTGCTGTCTTGCCTCTGATTGATCACCTACCAGCTTGACTGGATCAACCACATAAAATCGATCATAACTATCAATACCTCTTACAACATGTCTGTTGATAAGAAATATATTTCCAGTTATGGATGTTGCAATTGATCTTGATGATATTCTGCCTGGATAATTGTTTGGATCAGGTTTTGTCATTTCCAAAACAATTTGACCTTTGGAAATATGATCTAATGTTCCATATTCCCCAGATGTTTTCTCTTCACTTTTCAATAGAGCAACATTACCTTTTGGTGCTGTTTTGTAAGTTGCTCCTCTTTGCCGATATCCGGGCATTGATGTTTCTTCAACTTGTGGAGCACAAAGGAATTTTCCAATTGCCCCAAGCAAAAAGAACATAGAAATAACAGAACATGCAAGTGCTGCTCCTTCAAAAATCGCACGTGGTATTCTTTTGAAAACATACTCATAGAAATAATTGACTGCTGACTTCATTATTCGCTTAACTGCATAATAAGTTCTTTTCATGTAATCTTTGAATGTGAACTTAATCGCAGCAACTTCTGTTTTTGCTCTTTGTCTTTTTATTTCCAAATTTATCTCTTCATCAGAATCCATATTTGACAATGTCAAGAGTGCATGCATTGTTGCTGAAATTTCTCCAGGGTCTGTTGTTACAACCCTTTTCTTTTTAACTCCTTCGGACTCATAAGTTTGGATTGAAATTTTACTCCAATCAACTTTTCCTGGTCTTATCCTATTTTCTTCTGCTGACTTTCGAAGATAATAGAAATCACCTTCTTTGACCAATTTAAAAGATATGAACTCATCATCCTCAATGTAACCACATTCATCAGTTCCTTCTTTCAAGGCACCAAGCATTGCTTTAACTTCACTTTGAAGAACCGAGTTGTAAACAACTGGTGCAACACCTTGATAGTAATCAATCCACAAATCATACATCTTTTTCAGATTCTCAAAGCAATTTCTACAAGCTGTGTCTTTTTCAAAGATATCCTGATTTTTGTGGGAACATTCTTCCTTCTTCAATGTTCCACATCCTTCTAGAAATTCTGCAAAGCTGACATTTTCACCCTTTTCATTGGTCTTGAAACGGAACATCTTTCCTTCAATTTCCTCATAATCCTTCTTCATATCATCCATTTTGATTTGGAAGGCATCTAGATCTCTCATCTTTTCAGCATATTGTTTATCTGCGATCTCTCTTATAGACTTCAATTTCTGATCAATCTCCTTTGTTGACTTGTTGGTTATCAACTTTTTCTTGAGTAAGTTCATAAACACATATGTTTGTAATCTCACCCAATTCATTCTTGGAGCCTTTGTACTCAATCTAATCTCTTCGGTATCAAAATGCTCTTCTAACATCACTTCAACCCATTCGAGAAAATCAGAAATATTCATCCAACCAAGTCCGCTTCTCTTAGAACGAGGATGTTCATTTATAGATGGATCTAGTTCATCCAACCATCTCATCTGTAGATGCATTCCAAGTGCTCTTTGTGCTGGATCAATCTTTGTTTCATCAACTTGGAAATTAGGTCCTTCGCCTTTAGCATATTCTGATCTTATTCTGACTTCAACAAGTTTTCTTCTTCGCCACAATGCCTCAGGCTTGCACATATCTTTCGGTCTAACAAACGGTGTGTTAGTGTTTGAAACAGTCATCTTTATTGGTCTTATTCGTCCTTTGTTTTGCAATGCAGCTTGTTGAGTAATCGTTGGTTTTCCTGAAGCAATTTGCAATTTAGTTGTTATTACTTCTGTTTCCATAGCAGTAGAAACATTTGCTTCATCAAGAATACTTATCAATTGCTCATACAGATTATCTTCATGCTTCAAAGTGTCATTCTCAGGATACGCATTTGATGATGGTAGCATATCTGATAGATCTTCCATATCATTTGCTTGTAAAAGTTCCTTCATCTTTCTATCATAAACTTTTACCAAACGATTGACTACTAGTGCATTTAGATCAGTCTTACCTGTTCCCGGTGGTGATGAGAACTGTATGTGGAAAAGTTCATGATCAGAAATTGCTGTTCTTAAACCAGCCAACGCTGATGGATAAAGACTCTCTAACTCTCTTTTCCTTGCTCTAAACAATGAAACCAAAGTCTGATCTTTGACTTTGTGAATATGTTTTGTCAATTCAATCGCTTCATTATAATCCTTCAACAAACCCAATGCATAGGATTCGTTTTCAAAAAATATGGCTTCCGATTGTCCTACCATATAAATTGTGCTTGATAAAAATTTGTCCAATTGTTTCAAGAGAGCAAATTGTGTTTTATGCTCCTTAACAACCAAACTCTTTGCCTGATCATACACAAAAGATACAGCAGTCGCAATGGAAGAGAATATTTTCGGTATTCCTCCCAATGTCAAAGCTGTTATTGTTACACCTGATGCAAACTTTTTAAAATCTCTTTCAACATCTCCTGTTTGAATATTTTTATATCCAAAATAACCCAATATTCCAACCACAACTGTAGTTATCAGCTTGGTTGAATTTCCTTCTAACATTGATGCTATTTTATCTATAAAAGACTCTCCATTCTCAGTTTCAGAAACTTCAGGCTTAACAACTAAAGGAATTGGTTGTTTTTTAATTGACTTTTTAAACTTATCAATTGGTCTCTCAATTGTTGATTCTGTTTCGGTGTCAGCACAGAATATTGTTGTTGTTACATCTTTTAGTGTGTCAAAAAGATATTGTAAAATTGACCACGCTAAATCCAAAAGACCTGTCATTGCTAAAACATCCATTATAATCATGAATCTAAATATCCTACTTTCATTTGAGATCCACAACATATAATAGAGAAACAAAGTATAGGGATCAATGGTAACTTCAACTGTTAGACCAAAAATCTCTCCAAGTTTCTTGATCATCTCACTTGCTAAGGATGATATTATTCCCTTAACACTTGCAAAGACTCCAGCTATAGAACTATTGTCAAAACTCATCAATGTCTCTGCTGTTCTAATCATACCTTTTTGACTCATTCGTTCAGATATTTTTAAAACTTGTTCTTTCATGACATCCATTGTGTCTTCAATTTTGGCTTGTGTTTTCGACAATGATGTTATAGTGGAAAAAACATCATATGTTGCCTCTTTGAATTGTCTAGTCTTGCGTCTTAAATATTCCAGAGGTGAATAATCTTCCCATGACAATTCTTGAACTTCATTTACTGATGCTGTTGCATGAAGTAATCTAACAAAACTTGGTGTATTGAAGTAGTGATTAACTGGTATTCCAAAGATTTTTCCAAAAGTAATCATATGCCATTGAGCATTTTTAGCATAGTCAACAAGTGAAAACTCATCAACTAAATCCTCAAAGTGCTCAATATTATCTGACTCTCTTACCAGTCTTTTGCCTGCTCTAAAAAGGCCTGTATGAATATCATTTACAAATAATTTACTTGTAAATTTCTTTATCATATCTTTCACTCCTTCATAACCAAGCTCCTTAGCTTTTTTAATTGCATTTTTCATCGCTTTCTCAAGACTTGTTCCAATCATCAAACTTCTGACAAATGAAACAGCAATCTTATCACAAACTGTTGGTTCAATCTCATCTTTACAAAGCATCAATGAATAGTTCTTTTCTACTACATACAAACAAGTCTTTCCAAACAAGTTTCCTGTTGTTAAGAAACTATCTTCGTCATCATTGTTCCATTCCTTTTTATTTTGCAAGTAGAATCTCAAAATTTCTTGCACATCAACACCTTCCAGATTAAATTTTGATGGTAAATTGTTTAAAATTATACATACCAGCATTTCTTCAGTATGTAGCAAAATATAATCATCTGGAAGTATTACATCAAGACTCTTGATATATCTCAAGAAATATTTAAGGTAAGCTCTTAAAGCCTGACCATAATCTTCGAATTCTATATCAAGAACCTTGACTGTTAGAGTAGCCATAATTTCGGACATTTTCAGGGCAGTTGAAATTCCCATTTTTTGATTATAAAAGGAAGATCTGATTTTCCTCAGTAAAGTCGCATTTATTTCATCTCCGAAATACATCATTCCTTCAAACCGTATTCCAAACGATCTACTATTAATATAAGCAACTTCATTCATAAAAAACAGATCCTCCCAATCATCAATATCAAGAAACCAGAAAAAGTTATCTTTAAAAGAACACTTTTCTCTTTTGTTTTGTCGCAGTACATCGAACATCTTCCCTACAAATCGAAACTGTACACGTTTGTCAGGTGCAAATTGATTGTGTTTTGACCATATTGAACTGTTTGTTTCATTATTAGACATTATCGTACGGAATTTTCTGTACTTCGATATTGTTGATATGTCTCTATCGAAAATGTCTTCATATGCCCATGGTAATTTAATCACAGGCAAGATTTCATTGTAATGAGGTATAATATATAGAATCTCAGATATAAAATCCTCATCGTTTTCAAATCTTTCGAGAGCTTCAATTTGTTCATTGACCTTGTTGTTTATAAAGGCAGCTCTCTTAAACTGATTAGCTACTTCATTCTTCGTTACACTGTCGAAGATGATTGTTACATACGGGGTTTTAGCTATTGTACATAAAACTTTTTCTTTTTGTTGTGCTTGCATGGTTGTTTTTTGTTTTGTCCTTAAACCTATATTCGAGATCTATAAAGTGACCAAGTTGTTAATCTTTTGTGTGAGAATTCCATCAACTTCCAAAAACCAAAATTTTCAGATATAAATTGAACGATCACTAGGATTTCTATATTGACTCACGGAAAAATTGGATGTTAAACTAGCTAAATATCCATGAGGTGACACAGATGTTATTTGTGATGCCCATAAAAACCATCGGAAACCGTCGCAAAGAAAAAACTCATACATAACACACTACTTCATTGTATTACAAACGCCATTCTCAAGAATCAAAGGACAATGTGAGCGAACGCATTCTACTAGAGTCCATCATCCGAATGACTAGAAATACTCCATAGTGTACGATGTCGTGTTGTTTAATCAATGAAACAAGTCTGCTTTGTATTAATATGGCGACACACAGCAGTGTACAGTCTGCTGCTCAACGCACAATATAGCCTATCTAAGCGAGGCGCAATTCATCGTCCAAAATTGATTTTAGGAACCATTAGGAACTCTCTTCTTGGATGAACAAAATGATCAAATTTATAGATTACTGTTTCGTCTCTACCTCCTTATTCTCCTCTACTTCCTTAGGCAACTTCTTGTTCTTGGGTTTGCCTGGTAGCCATTTTAAAGCTGTAAACCAACTAGCAGCATCTTTGATGGTAATATCTGCTATCTTTCTGTGATTGATTGTTTCTGAAATCAAAAGGATCTGAGCGGCCTTATCCTTGATTACTGGTGGTAAAATAGGTAATCCTGGAAGACCAAATTTGATTTGTGACCAATCGAACCACACTGATATGGTTATTTCATTTCCTTGTGTGTTAGGGAAATCTCCTTGAGGTGTAAAAAGGAGCCAATTTCCTGCAAATTGCTCAGCAACTATATTATTTCTCTGAGATATGACACTTCCTGTTGCATTGACTGATTCCAACATCCACTGCATCAAATCAGTAGCAGGCAATGTTTGTCTCCACTTTGTTGTTATTGAGATATTTCTGTTTAAAGAAACATCCCACAATGCAACTCCACTCTGTTGGAAACTAGTGGAGTTAGGATTCATATTTGATAAATACAAACCCTCGTAAGGTTCGGCTGTTAAACCAGAACCATACAATAATTGTTGTGCTCCACTACATTGAGAGATAATCCAATTACCTGATTGTGAAGTATTTGATGTTATTCTTAGATTAACTCCTACACTCCCTTGAACAAATCTGTGTGAATTGTAAAGACCGATTATTGGAATCGGTATTACTGCTTGGGATATCTCAACAATATCTAGTGCCTCAGGCATAGCCTGTACGGGAGTCATATTAGTTAATATAGCAGGAAAATTCTGCCTTTGTATTGCAAAATTGGGTATATAACCACATGTATTTATGGCGAATAATGCATTACCGCTGGTCTTAGCAAATGGTAATTTGATTTTAATGTTGTAACCTGTGTAAGCAAAACGCTTAAAGGCTTCTGATGTTAGAACCTCATCAGTTACAGGTACTACCTCTAGTTCAGGTATTTCCGTGGGTTTTGGTGATTGTACGATTGGATCTAATTGTTCCATTGTTCTTATTTTGTTTTTGGCATCCAATAAGGATAATTGATATAAGCTCTATTTATATCTTTGTGTTTTGTCAAATCAATCCACGCAGGATATGATAAACCTTCTGATACTAACGGTCTGAATTTTAGATAAACTATCAAATTCATTGTATCAGGTTGAACATTATTTGGTTGATAAGGTAGAGTAAGTTTTGCAGTGATCCTAGTCCTAGGAGCAAGAGCACTACGAAAATTATCTCCAAAAACACTATGAATTCCCATTTGATTTGGTATATTTTTTGATATCCAAACTTGGGGAACTTCAAAAGTTTTCATGTCCAATTGGTCATCAAAATTCTGTTCGTAAATATGATTTACCAAAGTTCTGATGTTAAAGTTTTGGATCAGATTCGATGAATAATTATTCACCAAAACCATTGATGCTCTACAATCTCCAGCCTTTACTGGTTGAATGACGAGATCGTAGGTCATTCTTGTATACATTGAAAAATATGCAACCCATAAAGTCATGGGCATAACAACATTTTCAACTATATCTTGTGGAAAGATGAGATTCGGTGGAAATATCCCATCTGCAAAATTCATATCTAAGAGGGTCTCCCCGACTGCTTGTGTCTTTGAAATACTAACAGTACTCCAAATCATATAGTCGGAGTTTATCTCTTGTTGTAAAGGTGTTGGTGTTACCAATACAGGTCCGGAAGCTGATGTTGTTGCCGAAATACCTAAAGGCACTTCTTGAGGTGCCATTCCCGTGGGGTTTCTTGGTGTGTTTAATGATAGTTGTTCCATCATAATTAAAGATTTGCGGTATTTACCATATCGCCATTTGTTGTTGGTGTTACATTTGTATTTACATTGCTTGATACAATGTAATCCGTTGCTAAAGTCCCAGCTCCTGCAAGAACTGCACCTGCAGGGCCCCCTAAGGCTCCAGCTACACCTGTGACTACACTGCCAATGGCATTAACAGTTGTCATAGCATTATTTTGAACTTGTGCAACATGTTCTGCATCAAAATTGGGGCTCCATCTTGCTTCTGTCATATTTTTATTTTCTGAAGCGTTTGTTATTGCTGATGTTATAGCATTCACTCCAGCAGCTGTTATAACCCCAGCTGTGTTAACTGTAGATCCTCCTGCTTCCTCAGCTACCGATGTTTCTGTAGCTTCTTCTCCTATCTCATCAACAGAAGGATCAACAATTGGTACTTCAACTGGTTCTTCTGCTACTTGTGTAGGGGTTACTTCCATACTAGATTCTGATGATTTAAAAGTACTAGTATTCCCAGATGTTTCACCTTGAGAAGTAGATGGTATAAAAACACCTTCCGGTGTCCTCTGTGAAATTTGTTCCGAGTTTACCATGGTACTATCAGAAACGGATCTAAAAGTATTGGAATTACCTGGATTACCGTGGGTGTTAAAGGTTGCAAATGGTGTTGTCATTTAATTTGCATAATTTGTTGCCAAAACTTTGAGATCAAGAATCTGACCTCTTAAATTGTAAATTATAGAACTGAGACCTATTTTGTTCTCTAAAGGTACAACAACCTTTGCAATCAATCTCCCCATACCATA